>OAUH01001056.1_pt1 | contig 12597 bp, 8 predicted proteins | sample 1495121 | NCBI WGS metagenome assembly OAUH01 (sample SAMEA2580006, study PRJEB22360) | human gut metagenome | reverse complement strand
AAAGAAGATCCGCAATACGAATGATACAAAATCAGAAAAGTTTATGGTCATTCTTGAATTATTTAAGTCCAGATCTAAAAACAATCTGGACTTTCTATTACAGTCTTTCATTATATTTATATCCCACGCCCCAGATTGTCAGGATATATTCCGGCGCATCCGGATTCGGCTCAATCTTTTTGCGGATCTTCCTGATAAATGCCATGATATTACTGTCCGCCATCATATATTCATCTGCCCATACAGCCTGATAAATCTGCTCTTTCGTAAACACTTCCCCCTTGTTTTGGAAAAGGAAATAAAGAATGTCAAATTCTTTGGGAGTTAGATTTACTTCCTGACCTCTGCATAAAACCCTTCTGCTTTTTGGATTAATCATCAATTCCCCGGACTGATATTCTCTGTTTCCATCCGATTCTTCCGACTTTTCTAAAAACAGGGCGTTTTCCTGGCTATGTAAAAGCCCTTTTAAACCCTGTACAAATTCCTCTGCCTCCTTTATGTCCTGATACTCTGTCTGCACTTTTTGTGAAATCCACTGAATTAAATCACAAGGAAGGGTAATATAAGTAATATCTTTTTTCATGGCGACCCTCCTTAAATTAATTCATGGTATTGTTTTACATATCTTCGCTTGATCCGGTTTGTCAGGAACATATACACTAAAACAACTACAAAAAGGAAAACAAAATATCCTGCCGGAAGTGTTGTTAATCCTAAAATGGTTCCTAATGGAAGCATTGTAATGCCGGAAAATACAACAACTCCAAGCGCGGTAATAATGACCACACTTTTTGACGGCCTGCTTTGGATAAAAGGTATCTTTGCTGTCCTTAGCATTTGCAGAATCAATATCTGTGACCACATAGATTCGAGAAACCATCCTGTCTGGAAAACCGTAATATATCTTGCAATCATTGCCGGATCTGATAAACCGTCAAAAGTCACACCTCCGCAAACTGAAGGACACAAGATGAAATACAGGAATAAAAATGTCAATATGTCAAACGCAGAACTGATCGGTCCAAACCACCGCATAAATCTTCCCAATGTTTTTCCCGACCACTCTCTCGGTTTCCGGTAATCTTCCGGATCTACAAGATCCCATGGAAGAACGATGCAAAGCGTATCATACAGTAAGTTCAACAAAAGAAGCTGTATGGCTGTCATAGGTAAAAAAGGAAGGAACGCACTGGCGCATACAATAGAAAAAATATTTCCAAAGTTAGAACTGGCCGTAATACGAATGTATTTTGACATATTGATAAATGTCTTTCTGCCCTCTAAAATTCCTTCTTCCAGTACATTTAAGTCTTTGTCCAACAAAACAACGTCCGCAGCATCCTTTGCCGCATCCACCGCAGTATCTACAGAAATTCCCACATCAGCTTCGCAGATTGCCGGAACATCGTTTAGCCCATCTCCTAAAAAACCTACTGTATGCCCATTTTCCCTTAATACTTGAATAATTTCTACTTTTTGGTTCGGTGTCAACTCCGCAAATACTTCCCCATACTCTACGGCTGTTTGAAGCTGTGATTCTTCAAGATTTTCTATTTCCTGCCCAGTTAAAATCCTGCTGCAATTTACCCCTACCCTCTGACAGACAGATAATGCTACATCTTTTCTGTCTCCCGTCAAAATCTTTGTCCTGACCTCTAAGTCCCTTAATTTTTTTATTGCTTCCTTGGCAGATTTTTTAGGTGCATCAAAGAATGTAAGATAGCCTAATAAGATCATATGGTTTTCGTCCGCACAGGTAATTTCTCCGGTAGTTATCATCTCTTTTTTCGCTACGGCAATGACTTTCATTCCATCTTCCAGCATTTCTCCGATGATTTCATCCATATTCTTTTTTGCATCGTCCTGTATCGGAAGTATCTGATTCTGGTATTCTACTCTGTCGCAGCATTTTAGCACCGCGTCTGGTTCGCCCTTTAAGACTAACTCCTGCCGTTCTTTCTGATCCTCGATCAAGACACTGACACACTTTCTTTCATAATCAAAAGGTATTTCATCTTTCTTTTGATAGGTTTCCGTCAGTGTTTCGTAATAGTCCTGCTTGTCCGGCATTTCAGAACATTTTAATACCGCTTCATCAATCGGATTTCGGATTCCCGAATGATAAAAGCTATTCAGATACGCATAGTTCAAAACCATTTTGCTGTCATTCCCCAGAATATCCATATAATATTCCAGTATCATGGTTTCATTTGTAATTGTACCTGTCTTATCAATACACAAAACGTCCATGCTCCCAAATCCCTGCATGGAATTCATATTTTTTATCAGGGTTTTCTTTTTGGACAACTGCAAGCTCCCTTTTGCAAGGCAAGCCGTAATAACCATCGGCAACTTTCCGGGCATCAGCCCGACTGCCACTGACACCGCAAACAAAAAGGCTTCCAGCCAATTTCCTTTTGTAATTCCAGAAACAACAAATACGATGGGAACTAATACAAACATAAATTTCAGCATCACTCTTGCAATCGAATTAGCGCCTTTTTCAAAACCATCAGAGCTTCTTATTCCCTCCATGTAGGATTTTCCATATAGTGTATTGCGCCCCGACGCAAGAACAACCCCTTCTCCTTTTCCACTAATCACAGTAGTTCCCATGAATACCAGATTTGGATAGTAGATTGGCGATCTCTGAATTTCTCCTTCGTATTTTCTGCTGTTTTTTTCTACAATCGCGCTTTCCCCACTTACCGCAGCCTGAGAAAGAAATAGGTCCTGTGTATTCGTCAACCGTAAATCCGCCGGAATCCTGCTCCCTGGCATTACATACACACAATCTCCCGGAACTAATTCTTCTGCTGCTACTTCTAAAAGAACTCCCCCTCTTTTTACTTTCACATTCGTATGAATCAGGCGCTCCATTTCCTCGGATGCGTGGTGTGATTTCATCTCCTGAATCAAACGTATCCCACCGCTGACAAAAACCATAATCAGCAAAATAAAAGAAGAATATAAATTTCTTTGTTCATCTGCCTGCATCCAATGATTTGTAAGAAAAGAGATTCCTGCTAAAAAAATTAATACCCCGGTAAATGGATTTAAAAAAGCCCTCCTTATGCGATACCATATAGTATCTTCCCTCTTTTCCAACAAGGGATTGTCCCTTTTTCTTCTTTCTTCTACTTGTTTGATACTTAACCCCTGCTCAGACGTCTCTAAAAATGTATATACTTCTGAAACTTCTTTCCACGCTGCCTGAATCAAAAATTTTTTAGATTCTGTCTGTTGTTCCATATCTGCCTCCTTTTGGATTCTATTTTAACATAGTCAAAACAAAAAGTTATTTTCCGACCTATCAAGCATCTCTTTAAGTTTAGAAGTAGCTTGTATTTCTGAAAGCATCCCCTTATAAAACGTCTGTGCGTGATTATTTCTTATTCTCTACAACTCATGCGCTCGTTTTGTATAGAGTTGTTGTCCTATTTTAGAAAGTTTAAAGTTATACTCTCGAATAAAAGAAGGAGCGTCATAATCTATTTCGAAAGTATCTTTCTTAAAAGAATATATTGGTTCTCCGATAGCTCCCTTAAAAAGAAATGTTCGGGCAATCCTTATACACCCTGGGGAATCCAACTTATCTACGTCAAAAAGTATTTTTGCCTCGATACTTTTCGGATAATTCCCTCCACGAAAACGATGGGTACGAATACATTCTTGAATATGATTTATTTGATAAACTGTATAAGGAAATCTGCTTAAAATATCTTTTGCAAGTTCTGCTCCTCGTTCCGCATGACAAATAGATACTAAAAAATTATCTATATCTCCTTCCTGCTACAATATATTTTCAATAAATAGTATAACCATTTATTAAACTTGGTTCAATCCAGATTTACTGTTTGAGCCACTTCTTTTGAAAAAGATATAACGGCCAAGCCCCATTATTCTATTTCATCGATATCCGTCTTTCTGATATACTCAATAGTTTCTGTTTTTAGATAAGGTTCCATTGATCCGGACAATGTGTTCACGGGTTTTATTCCGATCCATGTGGGATACAAACTTGAATGGTATCCTTTACAGTACCATCTTGATTTCTGTCTGCCAAAAGTTCAAATGTCTGGAATTTTTCTTTCCTCCTTTTGATTTTCATTGACTTTTTATTAGTCTACAAGAAATTTAGATATCTCTAAACACAAAAAGGACGAATCCCTTTTGTGCTTATAAGGGTTCGTCCTTAATAGAGTGTCAAATATAAATATTTTATACTATCTTCTATTTTCCTGCATTGTTGATAGCTGCCTGTGCTGCTGCAAGTCTTGCGATCGGCACACGGAACGGTGAGCAGGATACATAATCTAAACCAATCTTGTGACAGAACTCTACGGAGCTTGGATCTCCACCGTGCTCTCCACAGATTCCAAGATGCATCTTGTCGTTTGCACCCTTTCCTAATGTAATCGCAGTTTCCATCAGCTTGCCAACGCCTGTCTGGTCAAGTTTTGCAAACGGATCGTTCTCGTAGATCTTAGCGTCGTAGTAAGCGTTGAGGAACTTACCAGCGTCGTCACGGGAGAATCCGAATGTCATCTGAGTCAGGTCGTTTGTACCGAAGCAGAAGAAGTCAGCTTCTTTTGCGATCTCATCTGCTGTAAGAGCAGCTCTTGGGATCTCGATCATAGTACCAACTTCGTATTCAAGGTCGATTCCAGCCGCTTCAATCTCAGCGTCAGCAGTCTCAACAACGAATTTCTTCACATATTTCAGCTCTTTTACTTCTCCAACAAGCGGAATCATAATTTCCGGTTTGATGTTCCAATCCGGATGAGCTTTCTTTACGTTGATAGCAGCACGGATAACCGCTCTTGTCTGCATCTTCGCGATTTCCGGATAGGTAACTGCAAGACGGCATCCACGATGCCCCATCATCGGGTTGAACTCGTGCAGACTGTCGATGATCGCTTTAATCTGCTCTACAGTCTTGCCCTGAGCGTCAGCCAGTTTCTTGATGTCCTCTTCCTCTGTCGGAACGAACTCATGCAGCGGCGGATCCAGGAAACGGATCGTTACCGGGTTGCCTTCCAGAGCTTCGTAAAGAGCTTCGAAGTCTCCCTGCTGATATGGAAGAACTTTTTCAAGCGCTTTTTCTCTTTCTTCTTCTGTCTCAGAACAGATCATTTCACGGAATGCATCGATTCTTCCTTCACCGAAGAACATATGCTCTGTACGGCAAAGCCCGATACCCTCTGCACCAAGTTCAACTGCTTTCTTAGCATCTTCTGGAGTATCTGCGTTTGTACGAACTTTTAATGTTCTGTATTTGTCAGCCCAGTTCATAATACGCTCAAACTCTCCAGCGATTGTAGCGTCTACCGTAGGGATTACTCCGTCGTAGATGTTACCTGTTGTACCATCGATAGAGATAAAGTCTCCTTCGTGGAACTCTTTTCCACCAAGTGTAAATTTCTTGTTTGCTTCATCCATCACGATATCACCGCATCCGGATACACAACATTCACCCATACCACGAGCAACAACGGCTGCATGGGATGTCATACCACCACGAACTGTCAGGATACCCTGAGCACTCTTCATACCTGTAATATCTTCCGGGGATGTCTCAAGACGTACAAGAACGACTTTCTCTCCTCTTTCCGCCCATTCTACAGCATCGTCAGCGGTGAACACAACTTTACCACAAGCAGCTCCCGGAGATGCTCCAAGACCTTTCCCCATCGGTGTAGCAGCTTTTAGAGCCGCTGCGTCGAACTGCGGATGAAGTAATGTGTCAAGGTTACGAGGATCGATCATAGCAACTGCTTCTTCTTCTGTTCTCATACCCTCATCAACGAGGTCACATGCAATCTTCAAAGCAGCCTGAGCTGTTCTCTTACCGTTACGTGTCTGAAGCATGTACAGTTTACCGTGCTCTACAGTAAACTCCATATCCTGCATATCTCTGTAGTGTGTCTCCAGAGTCTTGCATACTTCTTTGAACTGTTTGAACGCTTCCGGGAATTTGTCTTCCATCTCGGAAATGTGCATCGGAGTACGAACACCGGCAACAACGTCTTCTCCCTGTGCGTTTGTAAGGAACTCTCCGAACAGCCCGTTTTCTCCAGTAGCAGGGTCACGGGTAAATGCAACACCTGTTCCACAGTCGTCTCCCATGTTACCAAATGCCATCATCTGTACGTTGACAGCCGTTCCCCAAGAATACGGGATATCGTTATCACGACGGTATACGTTCGCACGTGGGTTGTCCCAGGAACGGAATACAGCCTTTACAGCACCGATAAGCTGCTCTTTTGCGTCAGACGGGAAGTCTGTTCCGATTTTCTCTTTGTATTCAGCTTTGAACTGTGATGCGAGAGTTTTAAGATCCTCAGCCGTCAGCTCAACGTCAAGCTTCACGCCTTTTTCTTCTTTCATCTTGTCAATGAGTTCTTCAAAATATTTCTTTCCAACTTCCATAACAACGTCAGAATACATCTGGATAAATCTTCTGTAGCAATCCCATGCCCAACGTGGATTTCCGGAAGCCTCTGCCAGAGTTTCAACAACTTCTTCATTCAGACCAAGGTTCAGGATCGTATCCATCATACCTGGCATGGAAGCTCTCGCACCGGAACGTACAGAAACGAGAAGCGGATTCTCTTTATCTCCGAATTTCTTTCCTGTGATTTCTTCCAGCTTTGTCATTGCCTCCATGATCTGAGACATAATCTCGTCATTGATCTGTCTTCCGTCTTCATAGTACTGTGTACAAGCTTCTGTGGTAACTGTGAAGCCCTGCGGTACAGGAAGTCCAAGGCTTGTCATCTCTGCAAGATTGGCACCTTTTCCGCCAAGAAGGTTTCTCATGGTAGCGTTACCTTCTTTAAACATATACACCCATTTCGTAGCCATGTTTCAAAGTCCTCCTAATATAATTTTTGTAATATTGACACGCAAAACACGACTTTTCGATCTGTTTTTGCAAAAGCCGTACGTTTCTGTCTCAAATATCACGTTCTTTCGCAGTTTCCTGCTGGTAATATTGTAAATGTTTTAACATAGTTCGTCAAGAAATTTATCGCATTTCTAGCCGATCTTTTCGATAAATGCCTTGTATCCTTTGACTGCTTCATATACGTCTGCCTTACTGGAGATTTCGTACAATGCATGCATACAAAGAACTGCCACACCGCTGTCGATGACTTCCATTCCATACTGTGCCATGATGTATGCAATCGTTCCGCCGCCGCCGACATCAACCTTACCAAGCTCTGCGTACTGATATCCGACTTCTGCCTCGTCCATGACTTTGCGAATCTGTGCAAGATACTCTGCGTTTGCGTCATTGGACCCGTTCTTTCCGCGGCTTCCTGTGAATTTGTTAAATACAAGCCCTTTTCCGAAGAATGCGGAGCTTCTCTTTTCAAATGCGGATGCAAACATCGGATCATAAGCAGCGCTTACATCTGAGGAGAGCATCTTAGAATTCTGAAGGGCACGTCTTACTTTCAATTCAGATTCCCCTTCTGTCATAGCGATCAGCTCTGCTACTGTGTTCTCAAAGAATTTGGAGTGCATACCTGTTGCGCCCACGCTTCCGATCTCTTCCTTATCTACGAGGATGCAGCATGCAGTACGGCTGATCTGCGGATTATCGAGCATTGCAAATAAAGAAGTAAACGCACACACTCTGTCATCCTGTCCATAGGATATAATCATGCTTCTGTCAATCCCACAGTCTCTTGCTTTCCCCGCCGGAACTATCTCAAGTTCAGCGGACGTGAAATCTTCTTCTCCAATGCCGTACGTCTCGGCAAGAAGACGAAGCACACCTGCCTTTACTGCCTCTTTTTCTTCTTTATCCAGTCCCTCTGCTTCTGTGAGCGGGCGGCTTCCGATGAGAAGATCCAGGTTGTCTCCTTCTACCACCTCAGACGCTTTCTGTGACATCTGTTTCCCTGCCAGGTGAACTAATAAGTCTGTGATCACAAATACCGGATCATTCTCGTTTTCACCGATATTAACACGCACTTTTGTTCCGTCTTTCTTTACAATCACTCCATGCAGAGAAAGCGGGGTGGCAAGCCACTGATATTTCTTAATCCCCCCATAGTAGTGGGTGTCAAGATATGCCATCTCATCTGTCTCATAGAGCGGATTCTGCTTAATATCAATTCTTGGAGAATCAATATGCGCTCCAAGAATGTTCATTCCGTTTTCCAGAGGTTCCTTACCGATCTGGAAGAGAAGGATCATTTTTCCCATGAAAGATGCATAAACTTTGTCCCCTTCTTTCAGCGTTTCGCCCGCTGCTTTATAGGCGCAAAGCGAACGATATCCTGCTTCCTCCGCAAGGCGCTCCGCAACTTCCACACATTCTCTCTCTGTCTTCCCTTCATCCAGACAGCGTTTGTAACGTGTACTGATGTCCTCCATCTCTTTCAATTCTGCCTGTGTATAGGTCTTCCATACATTTCTTCTGTCCACTGTTTTGTTCCTCCTTCAGACATATAAATTGGAGCGCTTGGCTCCCCATTGGCTTCATTATACCTCATTTTTATCAAAAGTCACAGAGATTCTTTCATTTTCTTTACATATTCTTTTACATAAGGCACACACTTCTCTTTGTACTGTCGGCAAAGCTTTACGATTGCCGAGCCGACGATCACACCGTCCGAGAAACCTGCCATCTTTTTGGCCTGCTCCTCCGTAGAGATGCCAAATCCCACCGCACATGGAATCTTGTTTATTTTTTTTACCAGTTCAACCATGCCCTGAATATCTGTTGTAATCTCTGAACGCACTCCCGTAACTCCAAGAGATGAGACGCAGTAAATAAATCCGGCGGCCTCTTTTGCTATGTTACAGATTCTCTCTTTTGATGTAGGAGCGATCAGAGAAATAAAGTCAATCCCGTACATTTTACAGACATGGTCAAACTCTTCTTTCTCTTCAAAGGGAACATCAGGCAGGATCAACCCATCCATACCCACTTCCGCGGATGTCCTGATAAACCGCTGTGTTCCGTAAGAAAATACCACATTGGCGTAAGTCATAAATACAAGTGGAATTCTCGTCCGTTTCCTCAGCCTTCTCACCATCAGAAAGATGTCATCCGTAGTAACACCTCCGGACAGAGCCCGTAAATTGGCTTCCTGAATGACCGGGCCTTCCGCTGTAGGATCAGAAAACGGGATCCCAAGTTCTATAAGATCCGCTCCTGCCTCTTCCATGGCAAGAACCAGCTCCTCCGTCACATCAAGCGATGGATCACCGCAGGTGATAAATGGGATAAATGCCTTTCCCTTTTCAAACGCATGTCTGATATTACTCATAAAGATCCTCCCCTCTGTATCTCGCAATAGCTGCACAGTCTTTATCCCCTCTCCCGGACAGATTGATCACAAGACATTCTTCTTTTTTCATCTCTTTCGCAAGTTTCATGGCATATGCCACGGCATGAGCGCTTTCAATGGCCGGAATGATCCCTTCCGTTCTTGACAGATATTCAAATGCGTTTACTGCCTCGTCATCCGTTACCGCCACATATTCTGCACGTCCTTTATCGTACAGATCCGCATGTTCCGGGCCGATCCCCGGATAATCCAGTCCGGCTGAAATCGAATAAACCGGCGCAATCTGACCGTATTCATCCTGGCAAAAATACGATTTCATTCCATGAAAAATGCCGGGTTTTCCGGTGGCAATGGTTGCCGCTGTCTCTTTTGTATGTATCCCTCTTCCTGCCGCTTCGCATCCGAACAGCCGGACGTCTTTATCTTCAATGAAATGATAGAACGCTCCGATGGCATTGGATCCTCCGCCTACGCAGGCCAGAACGGCATCCGGCAGTTTCCCCTCCATCTCCATCATCTGCTCTTTGATCTCTTTGGAGATCACTGACTGAAAATCCCGTACAATCGTTGGGAACGGGTGTGGTCCCATCACAGATCCCAGAACATAGTGAGTGTCGTCAATACGCTTTGTCCATTCCCTCATAGTTTCGGATACCGCGTCTTTTAAAGTTGCCGTTCCTGTCGTAACCGGATGAACCTTTGCTCCCAGAAGCTTCATCTTATAAACATTGAGTGCCTGTCGCTTCATATCCTCTTCTCCCATGAATATTTCGCACTCCATTCCCATCAGAGCGGCAACTGTTGCCGTTGCTACTCCGTGCTGCCCTGCTCCTGTCTCGGCAATGACCCTCGTCTTACCCATCTTCTTTGCAAGCAGCACCTGTCCCAGGACATTGTTAATCTTATGTGCTCCCGTGTGGTTCAGATCCTCCCGTTTCAGATAAATCCTGGCTCCTCCCAAATCTTCTGTCATATGTTTTGCAAAATAAAGACGGGATGGTCTTCCGGCATACTCGTTCAGAAGGTCTGTCAGTTCCCGTTGAAACTCCGCTTCCCCTTTGTAGTAATAATACGCTTCTTCCAATTCAATCACCGCATTCATCAGGGTTTCCGGAATATACTGCCCTCCATGGGCACCAAATCTTCCTTTTGACATCTCTGTTTCTTCCTTTCTTCTATCTTCTCTTATTCGGCCAGCGTCCGAAACATCCGAACTGCCGCCAAAATTTTCTTTCCATCTTTTTGCCCGTCCGTCTCCACGCTGCTGTTTACATCAAGCGCAAACGGAGAAAAACATCGAAGGACTTCTTCCATATTGTGCGTCCCGATCCCTCCTGCCATAAAATACGGCCTCGGAATATCCTCAAGCAGATTCCAGTCAAAGGTCTGTCCTGTACCGCCCTCTCCACAATCAAATAATAAGTAATCAGCCGGAGACAACACCGCTGAGCGTACATCCTCTTTGCTTCTGACAGAAACTGCCTTAATGACAGGCACCTGTGCCTTGCTTTGAATCGTATGGATGATTTCACCATTTTCCTGTCCATGAAGCTGAACCATCCGGATTCCGGATTCTCTTACAATTCTCAGGATAACATCTGTCTTCTCGTTGACGAAGACTCCGATTGGGACAATCTCCGGATTCAGCATGTCCACCAGTATGTTAAGCTGCTCTGCCCCGATGCTTCTTCTGCTTCCCGAAACATTGAAAATAAATCCACAGTAATCCGGCTCCGCCACATTGACAGATATTACATCCTCGATTCGTTTCAGGCCGCAGATTTTGATCTTTGTTTTCATCTATGTTTCCCTCTCAGCACATCCAGTGCTTTCCTTTTATCTGTTGCCCGCATTAACGTCTCCCCAATCAGTATCGCGTCTGTTCCATTTTCCCGCAGAAGCCGGACGTCCTCAGGGTTGCGGATACCGCTTTCAGACACATACACTGTCTCCGACGGCACCAGATCTCTCATCCGGATACTGGTTTCCAGATCCACCTGAAAGGTGTGCAGATCCCGGTTATTCACTCCGATCACCCTTGCCCGACACTGCTTTGCCATCTCCACCTCTTCTTCTGAATGTGCCTCCACCAGAGCCGAAAGACCGAGCTGCTCCGCCAGTTCCAGATATTCCATCAACTCTTCTTCGCGAAGAATAGCGCAGATCAGAAGGACGGCATCCGCCCGCATGGCTTTCGCCTCATAAATCATATATGGATCGACGGTGAAATCTTTTCTCAGGACAGGGAGCTTTACTTTCCCTGCGATCTCTTCCAAAAACACATCACTTCCCTGGAAATAAAAGGGTTCTGTCAAACACGAAATTGCCGATGCCCCGGCTTTTTCATACTCCCTTGCAATATCCAGATACGGAAATGTTTCCAAAATGACCCCTTTGGAGGGAGAGGCCTTCTTCACTTCACAGATAAAGGAAAGTCCTGGCTGCTTCAGGTTTTTCTCAAACAAAAAAGGCTCTTTTTCTCCGGCCCGTTCCGCAATTCTTTCTTTCAGAAGTAAGACAGGGACTTCCCGCTTCCTATGCTCTATCCGTTCTTTTGTCTTTGCCGCAATTTCACTTAGTATCGTACCCATAGAGACCTCCTACCGCTCTTTTTCCAGGCCGCCGGATTCCTGGATAAATTCATCCAGCTTCTTTCTGGCTGCCCCACTGTCAAGCAGCTCCTGAGCCATTCTGACGCCTTCTTTCATTGTCGGAACTTTCCCTGACAGGTAAAGAGCAGCTCCGGAATTTAGCGCAACGGCGTCTCTTTTTGCCCCTTTCTTTCCATTTAGAATCTCCATGGTAATCTTTGCGTTCTCCCGCGGCGTACCGCCGGTCAAATCTTCTTTTCGGCAGCGAACAAATCCAAAGTCTTCCGGACAGATTTCATATGTCCGGTAAGAACCATCCCTGATCTCGCAGACTTTCGTCGGAGCGCTCATGGAAATCTCATCCAGTTGATCCATGCCGTAGACGACCATCCCCCTCTTCACTCCCAGATTGTTCATCACCCTTGCCAACGGTTCTACCAAAGTCTCCTCGTAAACTCCCATCAGCTCCATATTGGCTCCCGCCGGGTTGGACAGCGGTCCCAGAATATTAAATACCGTACGGATTCCAAGTTCTTTCCGGATGGGTGCCACATATTTCATCGCAATGTGATAGTTCTGAGCGAACAGAAAACAGATTCCGATCTTTTTCAGCATCGCCGCACTTTTCTCCGGAGAGACGTTGATTTTCACCCCCAGCGCTTCCAGTACGTCTGCCGCGCCGCTTTTGCTGG
>OAUH01001029.1_pt1 | contig 12881 bp, 8 predicted proteins | sample 1495121 | NCBI WGS metagenome assembly OAUH01 (sample SAMEA2580006, study PRJEB22360) | human gut metagenome | reverse complement strand
TCTACTTTCCGGTAAAACTTTCAAATCCGTCACTTTTCCGTTTTTGAGAGTGGCTTCTACTGTTGTTTCGCCCGGAGCATGAAGTTTGAAATGTACGTTCCATTCTTTCGGCCATGCCGGGAAAAGGAGTATTTGTTCTCCATTGGTTTGCAATAGCATTTCCTGAAGTCCTATCATGCCGCTACCTCCCCAGTTGTGATCGGGTGTCCAATCATATCCCGGTCCCCAAAATGCGGGGAAACGATGCGGTCCATTCGATAATTTGGCTAAAGATAGTTTCTTTGCTTCTTCGGTCAGGCCTAAACAGGCAGCCCATATATTATCTTGTTTCCATCCGGTATGCGAACGGAACTTGATGGCATCCGGGTCATAAAAGTAGGTATTACGGGCTATATCCAGATCCTCCTTTCCTACTCCATAAATACGCCATGGAAACACTGGATAAAGTTGTGGCGTTTCAACATTATTAATTCGTTCCCAACTTACGGCGGGCGAAATTGTTTGCTTCAAGACCGGAGCAATAGTCGGATTCAACGTATCTTTTATTTCTATGTATCGCAATGGAATCGGAGGTATTGCTTTTAGCATCTCCTCTTTCTCTCCGTATGTTTCTAATACCACTTTCAGGGCGGCGATGGTGCTGCTTGCGTTATTGGTCATTTTATATGTTTCACAAGCAGAACCCGGGAAAAGAATCAGATGTCCGTTGCCATCCAACGCTTTCCGTCCTCGGTGGGAAGCTAGTTGCTGGTAATGTTCGTCGAAGAATGTCAGCGAACTTTCGATCAGAGGTAAATAAGGGGTAATATCAGCATTTGCATAGTTCTTTGTTTCCAATATCATTTGGCAGAATTCAAGAACCGTATCCCATTCATATTCCAGCCAGGCATTATATTCCAATCCTTTGTCGAACCAGTCCGGTCGTTTGAAACCATATTCTGCGGGGTTCGGCAAACCGAAATTTTCGATCTGCTCGCTAAAGCAAGCTCCATCATGTTGCCAATATATACGGCTTCGCAGTTCTGCATTTTTCAACATGCGGTTATAAAAATCAAACTGGGAAGGCATCATATCAAAGTCTCCGCTTTTCAGCATCGGCCAGTATACTAAACGTTGATTCTGTGCAGTCATTGTGCCACCTCCCCATTTCCGGTAGTCGGGAGTGAAAGATTGTTTTTCATCGACATGGCAAGGATCAAAGGTAAATAGTCCGCCATTGAATTTAGTCGGTACGCTGCCATAAGCATTACATCCTAGCATATAGCGGAAAAGGGTGTAGTTTCTAGTTATTTCTTTTGCTTCCCCTTCTGCTTCGATAAAACTGCGTTGCCAAAAGGAATTCCACCACGAACGGGTCTGTTTTTTATCCTGTATGATAATCTTCGATGAAACTTTACCTTTGGGGGCTATTCTTTGCAAAGCAGTTTGTAGTCCCTGCTCCCATTCTTCTATTGTTTCTGTCTGGTCTGTATGTAACACAATACAGATATGTTCTTTCCGGGCTGCTTTGGAAGAACGAAACTTCCAGGCACGATAGTCTGTGCCGGCATATACATCATCCGCAGTGCCTGCAAATTCTAAGTTTTCGCCAAAAAGAGTTCCTCCGAAAGTCAAGTTTTTCAAAGGATTCATCATTTGAGATTTGACTTCGTTCATTCCTTGTTGAGCTACAACTACATCAAAAACGGTCTGTTCGGGATTGCGATGATAAAACAGAAGTTGGTTCCTTTTTATTGAAGTCCTATTTGTTTCAGCCTTTCCTGTTGAATCAGTAATTTTGTCTAAAGAAATAAAGTCGGACTCCGTCACAGTACCTTTCGGGGGAGCCCATTTGTAGGAACACTGTTGCCCCTCTCCTTTTCTGACAGGTCGTTCCTGATAGCGCCAATTTTCATAAAAGACTTCAGTCTGCAACGGTTGTGCATTTGTTACCTCTACATGTATAATCGGATGAAAAACATCTACCCAAAATTGTATCTGTGTGTTTCCTGCCGCGATTTCTACATATCCGTCTTTCAGCTTCAACTCCTGACGAAAATCTTTAGCGTCTTTGAAAGGATTGGGCGACAGGCGGAGACGTACACGCCCTTGTTTTAACTGGCAGTTTTTTTCGTCGAATGTGCCGCTACGGCTCACATAGAACATAACATCACCGTCTTCTACCCATATATTCATCCCAATATCTCCACCACCGCAAGGCATAGATTCAGAAGAATTACGACTGGGAGTATTCCAAATGACATTGGCATGCTGACTCCAAAGAGCCGACACGCCAACAAACAGTATGGTTATAATCAGATAAAATCTCTTCATATATTTTTCATATTTTACCTTGTTTATTTGCGATTACCAATCATCTGAACGAAAAGACCCTAAAGGCAATCCGTCGCAATATACATCTCCTTCCACATAGTTTTCAAAACAATATCGTACAGCTACCGGGTGCGGCACTTTATCGCTTTTCACTAGCATCTTACTACGTTCTATCCATGCTTTGGCCGGGTAAAAAACTTTATCTTCGCCGGCTACCTGAAAGTTTTTCGATTCGAAACAGTTCTTGCCGCTAATCCACATATTGGCACGTTCGAAGCTGACAACTACGGTGTCGTTCTTTATTTCAATGCTTTTATAATAAGGACTTTCGCCATTCACGCCTTCCACTCCATACGTTTTAGTTAAAGCCAAAAGTGCCAGGCGTTCGCCTGCAACCTGTTTCTTTGCGGGATGGATACCTTTTTCCATTCCTGCATCCAATAATACAGCCATACCGCTGTTAGCTACACGATGTTCTACTTTTGCCTGTGCCTCCCGGAGATATGCCGAATTTATCACTTCCTTTCCTTTTTCGGTAATAATCCCGTAATCATACGGAGCTATCTGGCAATAATAGAAAGGAAAATCTCCCTGTTTCCATTCGGCACGCCAACCGTTAATCAATCGGGTAAACATATCAGCATACGTATGGGCACGATTCCAGTTATCTTCGCCCTGATACCAAATCACTCCTTTCATGGTCATACCGATTAACGGATGTAACATACCGTTATAAAGCACGGTCGGAGTACGGTTTTTAGATTTTATGTCGGCTTCTGTTTGAGAAATCTTCGCTTCCGGGAAGGCTTTCAGCCAGTCTGCTGTCATCCATGCTTCACAGGCGGAACCACCCCAGGCTGCTACAACTAACCCAACCGGAACGTCTAATATTTCATTTACCAGTCTCCCGAAATAATAGGCTGTTGCACTGAATTCACGGACACTAACCGGATTGGCTTCTTTCCAGGAACCGATAACGTCATTCTGCGGAGTGAATGTAGAAGTACGTTTCACCGTAAACAGACGGATTTGCGGATTCTTGCTGTGAAGAATGTCCATATTGGCATTTTCTACCGGTTGGTTTTTGAATCCTTTCATTGGCATTTCCATATTACTTTGTCCGGAACAAAGCCAAAGTTCGCCTATCAGAATATTATTCAGTGTCTTTTGGGTTCCATCATCAAAGGTCACAGTATAAGGACCTCCCGCTTCGGGAGTAGCTACTGTCAGTTTCCATGCCCCATTTTTATCTGCTGTTGCTGCATATTGTTTTCCATTCCAACTAGTGGTCACTGTTACTTTTTTATGAGGAGTCGCCGTCCCCCAAAGGTTTGCATTGGTCTGTTGCTGCATCACCATGCCATCAGAAAAAATAGCCGGTAGCTTTACTTCTGCGTGTGTTGACAGGCAGGCAGCAAGCAGAAAACCTGCCAACATTGCACCTGTTTTAATAATTGAACTTTTCATACTTTAGCTATATTATAATGAATTGGGCACGGATTACATGGATTGCGCTGTTACTTTATGTAATACGATTCTCATAAACCGTGTAATCCGCGTAATCCGTGCCTTAAAAATCTATTTTATTCTGTGGTAGAAAAACTCAAAGGTCCGAGTAATCCTGCCGGAAGCAGCGTTTTTTCTGCCCTGCGATATTTTGCATTAGTCCAAATGCCATCAAACGGCGCTTTTCCTTCATCAGCTCCTGTCAGTGCATTCGCCCATGTATTTGTAACCTCTATTTCAAGCTCATTAATTCCTTTTTTCAAGGCACCTGTAATATCTGCACGATAAGGAGCTGTCCAGATTGTGCCACAATCTACGCCATTCACACGAACAGTTGCCAAATTATAAACTGTTCCCAGATTCAGATAAATCTGTTGGTCTTTATTCGGTTTATTTTTCCAGCGAAAAGTGGTTTTATAGGTCGCTGTCCCCGAATAATAACGTATCTGTTCATCCGATTCTTGGCTCCAGTCGAAGAGTTTTTTTCGTGTGAGCGTTTTTTTGTTAGCTGCAAAAGTTATAGTATATTCCTTTGCCTCCAAAGCTATGTTTAAAGGGGCTTTGGCGGTGTCTTTTTTCTCCTTTTGCAGTTGGAGAGAGGATTCTCCATAGCCTTCATGTACTCCCTCCGCAGGATATACGATGAATACGGACTCGTTAGGAGCCAATGTGAGAGTAACTTCCGTCCGGTTTCCATTGATACGATAGGAAGGATGAATATTCATCTCACCCGTCACCGGGTTCCAACATTCCGGTTTCTTACCGTTAATACGCATACTTGCAGTAAACGTGCGTGTTTCGTCCTTTTGGTTGGCGACGAAATAGAGCTCACCAAGTTCGCCACGACGATGCGTCCAGGCAATATCTTCCGGCACGATCATGTCACGTTCCAAGCCATACACGGAAAAATCTTCTTCTGTATATGGTAAAGAAGGAACCAAAATGCCAGCTTCTTTTAGTTCATTGATTTTCTTCTGCACTTCCGATGACAACACAGGTTCGGGATTCATAGGACGCGAAAGAGGTAGTACCAACACTTTATAACTTGCTCCACCCGGCAACGTTATTCGTCCGTTTTCGGCTTTCGCCAAACGAAGGATTGCATCTTTATTAAAACTATCGTATGCATATCCACGAAGCGGATTCACCCATTTCTCCGGATCAGCCATGTTAGCTGAATGGGTAACACCTACCGGACGTACACGTAAAGGCTGTCCCTCATTGGCCAGACGGATGCGTTCACTTTCCACTCGTTCCGCACCGAAGATTCCCGGCAGAGAGGGAACCAATCGTTCCGGTAATATCGAACGTCTCGGAACTTCTTCACCTGTAAAGACTGCGATGTCTGTTACCGGATGCCCATATTGCAATAACGACTGGCAACGGGTAGCATATTCGGAAAAGGCTTTTGCGCCTTTATCCCACCAGGTCTGATCCCGTTGGAAGAAAAGTCCGATGCCATCCAATGTCATGCCGGGCTTGCGGTCCAACCAGGGATTATGTACATATACATGGTAGAAAAGGCGATTGATTCCTAATGCGTAATTACGATCCAACAAGGCTTTCAACATTCCGGGGTATTCATCCCACGTGCCACGCACTTCGGTGAATCCTTCAGCCTGAATAATATTCTTTCCGTAGATATGCGCTCCGCTAATAGCGTCGAGCATATCATTCGGTTTGTCATGTGTAGGACTGTTCAACCAAAATTCACCCATCGGAAGATCTACTTTTTGATAATGTAGTAGACCATCGCTTACCATCGTCGGAGCTACACATTCTGCCGAAAACTGGCAATCATATTCTCTCGCACAGTCCGCCAATACCTGATAAAACACATCTACGACGAGTTCTGATATGGTAGTACGTACGTCTCGCAGAATCTTTTCACTTTGTTCGACACTTTCCATCGGAATACCTGCCAATAGAGGTAGATAAGGCATCAAAGCGTAGCCACGACGTTTCTGAAATTCAATAGCGAAACGTTTATTCCAGTTTTGGCTGCCACATTCCCAACTGTCGACATGCATATATTTCAGTACGCGACGAGCTACTTCGGGATTGGTCTTTGCAAATGCCTGCGCAAACCAGTTATCGAATTGCTTCCGTACCGTTTTCGGGTTAAACTTATCACATTCCAATCCTTTTCCGCCTCCCGCTGTGGCATTGGTATGTCCGGTAGCTGTATGTCCCATGCGGAGTAATTTCCATTTTCCTTTGGGGAGAGTGGCGGTCAATGTTTTTCCATTCGAATGACCGGTATATTGCTCTGTCAGATTGATGACTTGTGAAAGTGAATAGCAGTCCTGTTTCCCAACTTCCTCTTCTTGGGTAGCTTGAGCAACACGCCATACCAGTCCGGCTTTTCCTTCCCACTGGTTCAGACGGGCTTCCCGATGCAGGCGTAATTCTTTTATTTTCAAATTGGGCTTCCATTTGGCAGCATCCATATCTTCACTTCCCGGTTCGCTTCCTTCAGGAGTCCAGTAGAAACGGAAGAAACGGGCGGTAGTCGGAGGAATACTATGAGTTGAATTCTCATCCGTATTCTGCCATCCCTGACGGGCAGGAACCAACTGCTTAACCAAACGATAATTCACTCCGTCATCACTGGCCATTACTTTCAAGCGGTGTGCCTGATAATTATTACCATTTAAAACGATTTCAATATTCCGACAAGTGAAGGGTTGTTCGTATTCATACTGGATATAACAAGGATACGAAGAACGGATCACTCCTGCCGCATCCATATTCACTGTTTGAGCAGCTTTTATATTTCCTGTCGTGGCTAGATTGACACAGGTAATTTTTGCCTGCATCTCGTCCGCTGCGTCTTCTACCGGCAAAGCGAATAATGCAATATCTTCATAATAGTTTTCATAGGCTTCCGGTTGTGGCAAGCGAATAGCCATCAACTTTCCTCCGTTTACAATCGTATCGCTCCAAACCACTTTCTGCATAGATTCTTCGGGAGTAATCCAGGGGCCTCCCGCCAATGCGAAACCATCACAGATGTGCATTCCCAATTTCAGCCCCAAACGATCTGCTTCTTCCATACTGAAACGTACCATCTCCCACCATTCGGGAGTTAGCTGCTGCGCCTTGCCATCGTATTGGGCGCCTTCATGAATACCTTTAATCGGCATCAGATAAGTACCTCCTAATCCGGCACGTTTCATTGCCTCCAAATCGGCTGTAATCCCTTCTTTAGACACGGCACCATACATCCAATACCAAAAAGTCCAGGGTTTTGCTTCATCGGAAGGACTTAAGAATTGATCGCGAAGCGAGCGTGTTTGCTGTGCATCGGCAGGGCATACGGCTGTCCATGCTAATAGAGAAAGTGCAAATATTCGTTGTTTCAGTCGGCTTTTCATTCCAGTCTATATTTTTACTTATAGATAAGACGAAAAACATTCTGTTTTGTACTCACTGTATTTTCCTGACTCAAATTAAATTAAGCTATTTAATTTGTCTGATAGAATTGAAACGATAGTTTATCTATCTCTTCTGTAATAGTTCTTCAAACACTTCAAATACCCTTGAATATGAAGTGTGCGGATTGTTTATATCAATGGAGATGCTACGTGCATGATTTATGGCAGATTCTAGCTTTTCTTTGAGTTGGAGATATAAGTTGTTCTTTGAAAAATACTCAATGCTTTTTTCGTACTTTTCAAGACGACCATTCTTTTTCAACTCTGTAATTACTTCGTCACAGTTACGAAACTGCCGGTCGGTAAAGACAAAGTGTAATAATAGCCAAAATTCAAAGGCAGGATTACTCTCTATGAAATAAATCTCATTTTTGTATGCCTTGATGCATGATGACTTCTCTTTATCATAGGCTTGTTTACGTACATTATCAGCATTGATATAATCCATATCAATCAAGCAAAAAACGACATCAAACTCTTTCGCTAATAGCGATTGAGCTTTCGTTATGATATCACTGTAGTCAGGATGTTTGGGTTTATCAGGTTTTAGGGTAACATTGAACTTCTTCAATAAGTCCTTTTCAACATTACGAAATCCATCAAAATAGAAAAACTCTGTGATTCCTTCACCGATAATCGCATAAGATTTCCGAATTTCTTTTATTCTTTTTTCGCGTGCCATACTTATCGTTTTTTAGAAATAAAAATACCGCCCAGCGTTGGTTTGGCGCCAAATTTCCCTGCATTATATGCATTGAGAAACGAAACGCCATTGCGGATATTGAAGTCATCAAGTGAAAACAGGTCTGTTGAACCATCATCCTTTTTTTCTGTAAACCAGACTACATCTTTACGTAAATCCTCGGTGTCTAATGATTGGAGATTATGCGTACTGAAAATCAGCTGCGAATAAGTCGAATTAACCAAAAATAAGTTGATGAAATGGGCAAATAAATCCGGATGCAGCGAATTCTCAAGTTCATCAACAGGTATGATAGCATTTCTTTCAAGCAATATATTCAGAATAGTTCCCAAACCATAATAGCGCATTGTTCCTGCTGATTCAAGTATATCAGGCAGGTAATGAACAGAAGATGTTCCATTGGCTACAATCGTATGTTCAAATATCAAATCCGTATCTTTTTTATTTTTCTCATTTTGTTGAACATCAAAACCGGATATATTAAAATCTGCACGGTGCAGTAAATCTAATAAAAAGGATTTATTCTCCTTCTCTGCTTCCATTTCTCCTGTTGTCCATGTTTTCAAATCCGTTTGGGGCAAGAGTATAGGCAACCACTGCTTCAAGAAATAGTTATAGACACGTTCTAATTCAGGAAACATAAAGTTAGCTGTAGCATAAGCTGAAACAACACTCATATTACTAAGCGTATTTACCTGCAACTTTTCCTGCTCGGCCACATTGAGTTTGACTTTGCTTCCTAATCGGATATGAGTGATTCCATTAATGGTCTCTCGGGAGAAAATTTCGGCTGGTTGCTTACCAGGATAATATTTAAGTGTTTCTTTTAGGACAGCACTATTATCTACTTCAAGATAATAGAGATGCTTCATATTGTTTACAAAAAAAGTCAATTCAAATACTCCACATTCTTTCTTTGTCGTATCATCCAAGAGAAACGGAGTAAACCCGATAGGTTGCATCTTGTTTATCTTAGGAGAAATGGCTATTTTTCGTATGAAGTCAAGTGCTAGCAACACGTTAGTCTTTCCTGAAGCATTAGCTCCATAGAGGATACCGAGTTTTAATACTTTCGTATCGTTGATAGTGGTACAGTAATATTCTTCTGAAACCTTATCTGCAGAGGCTTCAAAACTTAATATCTGCCAATCCTTAGCTGATCTGAAATTTCTAAATTTAAACTCTAAAATCATACTCCAATATATTAAAAATGCGACTATTTTGCAAATATAGCATTTTAAGCTATTTATTCTACATTTTAATCTATTCTTTTTTTAGCTATAAAAAAAGGTGCACCTCCTTTCCTACTCTCGGAAGAAGGTGCACCACACAAACAAAACAAACAATAGACGACCTTCACAGGCGGTATTTCATATATAACTCAACTAATTATAAATCTATTTCATTTTTAACGTAAATTCTCTCCCTGTATTCAGACGGAGTCATACCGGTATGTTCACGAAAGAATCTTGTCATAACAGAGTTCGACTGGAAATTCGTGCGTGATGCCACTTCTTTTATTTCAAGGTCAGAATCCCGTAGAAGAGCCTTTATCTCAAGAATGGAATATTCTATAATCCAGTCTTTTGCCGAACGGCCGCTCATATCCGTAATTACCATTGTAAGGTGTTTAGCGGACACGCACATCTTTTGTGCATAAAACGCAACATCCCGGCTTACGGTATGAAATTCGATCACCAAACAAAAGAAGTCGAATAAAAGTTTTTCCTTACGGGTATATTTTACTAATTCGGCAGCTTTCGGATTTCTTTTATAAGCCACATAGATATCCCAATAGAAAACACGTAATAGTTGCATAATAGACTCCCGTCTGAATAAGTTCCGAGGCAAGTTGATACGATAAATCAGTATATGACAAAAGTGAATGAAGCGTTGACATTCTTCATTGCATAGCGGAGTGCTGAAATTTTTCCGCATATAAAAGAAAAAATCAAGAGTAGGTATACATACTCCGCTTATCGTATCCATAAACAAGTTTTTGGATACTTTGAGAAAAGTCATTGAAAAGTCATCGCTAATCTCTGTGACAGCAGCCAACTGGAAAGGAAAAATAACAACCAGATCATTGGAAACAATCCGTCGTTTATTACCAAAAACATTGAAAAGCGCACTGCCTCCCGTACATATCCCGTTTATCCCTTCTTCAAGATACGCAGGAGTTTCATTAAGCGGTAAATCGTCTATTTTAGTATAGACATTAAACTCTTCTGTTTCTGATATATTATCAAATACTTTATTTTGCCTATATGGCTTATTATCTTTCATTGACTGCAATTTATGCTATTATGCTGTTTGTCTTTATTTCTTGCTTCTATATATACATATGTTAATCGTGACATTTTGATTAAGTAAATTGTACAATCAAAGATATGGGAAAGATATATAAGAAACTTTCTTTATCTTTCATCAGAATCATCAGTGCCAGAAAATATTCACCTTCATCAATATCAGGAATGGTTGTATACACTTTATCGTCCGAATATTTATGAATATCACCACATTCTATCAACATTCTGTCATTTACTGAAGACACAAGGTATAGATTGGCGCTATCCCATGTTAACATATCCAAGTGATGTCCAGTGATGACAATGGGGGCTTGTGGTGTAATCCTCCCATTACATTTTTTACTTGAAGGATCATATACTTTTTCAATGGCAGGGAATGGTGCTCCTTCAATCATTAATATTTCGGCTTTTATCGTTTTCATTTTGTATGATAATAAGTGTGTATATAAACTGATGATGATTTTGTTCGTAACTCATTTTAATGGAATATCCCGGATACAGCGGAGATAATAAGACTTCTTCTGTTTATCGTAATAGCCTGTATTTAGCCCATATCCTGTTATTTGATTATCAGGATAGAATCGCATTGACCATACATCTTTTGAATCTCCTCCTTTCTCTGTTGCAGACCAATAATAAGTGGCCCCTATTGTGGAAAGAGCGAATGGCTGAAAACCGGTTGTTGCCTTAGTCTCCTCCATTTTTTTATAAAAAAGTAAAATCAATGCACACTCCCCACGCGTAGGTACCCGCCAGGTTCCCGGTTCATCCAGCCCCTCTTTCCCACGATATGCGGCACATCCCTTGGCAACTGCAAAACTAGGAGTCGAATAAATATTGGTATTGGCAGCAGTAAGATATCCGTTTGCCGTAGCCCAATCCATCCTTCGCTATTTACAATATCAGGCGAAACGATAAAATAACCGGATACCTTCCAGTCACATCCTCCTTCTGTTTGCCTCTCTGTATGCCGTGTCGTTCGGTATACATAGACATCATTGCCGCTTTCATCTTTTTCAGCTTCGGTCAGACTACCCGAAATGTATTTATACAACTGAATATAGCTACGAAAGTTGGTGTTTTTGCTCCGGTCCTCCATCTTGTATTTCACCATTCCTTCATAATTGATTGCCGCATATTTATTCCCTTTTGAATCCGCATATATCTCTGTCGATTGAGAATATACTTTTAGTGGAATAAAAAATAATATATAAAATTTTATGACTGTTAATCTAAATATATTCATACTTCTTTTCAATTTATATTGTTAAATTCTTATGTTCAATATGGAACATAAGAAGGAAGAGACACATTCCTGACACATCTATCTGATCCGGTAGTTCTGTCTGAATTCCCAAACTTACCATCGGAAGCACTTATGAAATAATAATAATTATAGGGTGGTAGTGATATATACTCTGTTGTCGAGCCTCCACCTCCAAGTCCCGGTAGAGCAGCTACACAAAGCCCTAATAACTGGTTTGACGCAGGAAGATACCATTTGAATTCTTTTTCATCAATTATCCCGTTCCCGTTTTCGTCTCTGTTTCTGTCATAACACGCCCTTGCGCTAAAAGTACTGGCAGGGTATTGATATTGATACAATAACACATGTCCGGACGCATCTTTCTGTGGAATCGGGACATAGGCGTCAACCCAATTTTGATTGTAAGTATTTTCCGCTAAATGCCGGGTTGCCGTTTTACCATTATCCATATTGTCTGTTGCATAGGATAGTTCTGCCGTTTTGATATTCGCATAGCCAGTTCTCGTCGTTCCCGGCTTTACATCTGCCAATAAACTAGATGTAGTTCGTAAAGACATTCTAGTGTATACTAACCCCATAGTGTAGTTTCCATCCCCGTCTTTCTCTCCTCCTAAACGTCCAAGGTAAATTGCCGCCCGCTGGTCTAAACGGAATGTATGTGAAGTTTGTAGTGCTTCTCCCGCATCGCCATTAGTTGTAGTAGTTATTTTAATATATAGGGATCGTTTTCCTCCCGTAGCATCTGCACCGGGATCAAGCAAGTTCCCCTTCCCGTCATCAATATATTCATCATTATATAGATAAAACTTCAATTGAGTAGGAAGTATGGTGCTGGCCTTGATATATGTATCCAGAGGTTCTTTAGTATTATTATACGCATCTGTGTAATTGGAAGAAGAAGACAGGCGGAGCCAACTCTGTGTGGGATGTTGGGTACAGCTTTCATCAGTATATACACCCACTTCCACCATCCGTCCTTGAGTCTGGATAACTATCGGCCGGACCTCATAAGCTGCATCCAGATCATATTTTTCACTAGAAGCATTGTATTTAGTATCGAATTTGCCTCCAATGACGCTTACGTTCTTACTGGCGTGAAACTCCACATACTGGCTAGCAGAGTATGTCCTGATTCGTTCGTCGTTTTTCGCCGAATTTATGTCTGTATTAATAGTTGTGCGCAAATTATAAAAATGGTTGGGTTCTACATCGAAGTTATTAGTATTATTATTTCCAATATACATTTGGTAAATCGCATATTTGCCTGTTGCCGATGTTGAGGTAGAATATGCCCATGCCTCTATCTGCATACCCAGTACCGGTGCACTACCCGATGATACCCCATT
>OAUH01001020.1_pt1 | contig 12971 bp, 9 predicted proteins | sample 1495121 | NCBI WGS metagenome assembly OAUH01 (sample SAMEA2580006, study PRJEB22360) | human gut metagenome | reverse complement strand
CGCCTTCAATCGGGGTTCAGGCCGGACTGGCAGCAGCCGCTCGTGGTGGCTCTGACGCAAGCCAATGGCCTGTCGATTGTGCACGAGACCGTGTACGAGAACCGCTTTGGCTTTACCAAGCCGCTGGTCGAGATGGGTGCCACCATCCAGTTGTACCGCGAGTGCTTGGGCTCGCTGCCGTGCCGTTTCCGGCAGCGCAACTACAAGCATTCCGCCGTGATCTTCGGACCGACCCCGCTGACCGGACGCGACATCGACGTGCCGGACCTGCGTGGTGGGTTCAGCCATCTGATCGCGGCCTTGGCCGCGTCCGGCCCCTCGGACGTGCACGGCATCAGCCTGATCGACCGAGGCTATGCCGACTTCCGCGGCAAACTCGAAGCCCTCGGTGCCGACTTCGACTAATTCGGCCGTTCCGCGGCTCCCCTCTTTGAGGGGAGCCGCGATTTTGTTCTACAACAGCCCGTCCGCCTCAAGTGCGGCGGCCATGCGGTCGAAGCATTCCTCCAGTAGCGGGTAGGGCATGGCGAAGTTCATACGCACGCAACCGCGCCCGACCTCGCCGCATTCACGGCCGTCTGTCAACGCCACGTTGGCTTTCTTGAAGAAATAGTTGGCCGGGTCGCCGATGCCCAGTGGCGAGAAATCCAGCCACGCGATATACGTGCCCTGCGGCTCCACATAGCGCACCTTGGCGAATCTCGTGCGCATCTGCTCGTTGACCAGCGCGATATTGCGCTCGATATATGCCATCACGCCCTCGAACCATGCCGCGCCGCCGTCATAGGCCGCAGTGGTGGCTATGGCACCGATGGTGGCCGTCTGGTGCTCGGACCATTCCGCGTTCCTCATCCATAGTTCCAGATCGTCCGGATTGGTGAGAATCACCTGCGCGCACTTGGTGCCGGGAATGTTGAACGACTTCGAGGCTGAAGTGGAGGTGAAAGCCTGCATGGCCGTCTGCCGGTTGATTGAGGCGAATGGCACATGCGTGTGGCCTTGGTAGACGAACGGCGCGTGAATCTCATCGGAGAATATACGCACGTCGTACTTGGCGGCCAGATCGGACAATCGCAGCATTTCTTCGCGCGTCAATACCTTGCCGATCGGGTTGTGCGGGTTGCACAGCACGAAGGCATGGCAGCCGTTCGCGAACGCCTGCTCAATGGCGTCGAAATCGAACAGCCATTCATCATTGCGCCCGCTGCTCTCGCCGGCGCCCGCGCACAGCATCGGAATCTCAAGGACCTCCACGCCATACAGACGCGGCACACTTAGGAACGGCATATAGGCCGGAGTCGGTACCACGATGGAGTTACCGGCGCGCACGATCTCGCGCAGGAACACTTCGAACGCCTCCAGCACGTCCGGCACCGGGCGGATGCACGTTGGATCCACCTCCCAGCCGTAGCGGCGCTGCCATGCGGCGCACGAGCGGGCGACCTCCTTCTTCCACGGGTCGGGAATGTAGCCGAGCGCGCCACGTTCAGTAGCCTCTTCGATGGCTTCGGCCACGCACGGTGCCAGACCGTAATCCATCTCGGCGATGAATGCGCCGATGCAGCCGGGGTAACGGGTCCATTTATCCGAACCGACCTGCTCCAGATCCTCGATGGTCGTCACGTCGATGTGATTGGCATCAAAGCAAGAGGTGCCGGCGGTTGTGTTGCTCAAAGTCGTTGACTGGGGAATGTTGTTCATGCTCATAACATGTCATTGTTCCCGGTGCAGAAGGGCCGCTCAACGGTCTGGCTCCCCGAAATCGTGATGGCGCTCGCAAGCTTGCTTATCGCTGTGCGACTACTTGGCACTCAAATATTTGAGTGACGTGCGCTCGAGCTCCTCGAGCAATGAACCAAGCGCGGGGCGATGGTCGCCGGCACGAGTCACGATGCCGACCTCGCGCGCCGCAAAATCGTCGGCAATGGGACAGGCCACCAGATCGCCCTGCAAGTTGATATGCGTATCGAGCGCCGGCACCAGCGAGACGCCCATACCAACCTCGACCAGGTTCTGCGTGGCCCAGTAATCATCCGTGCAGTGGCGGATATCCGGCTTGAATCCGGCACGGGTGGCCAGTTTCACCAAATTTGCGCGGCAGGTGGGGCAGCCGGCGATCCAATGCTCGTCTTTGGCGGCGGACAGCGGCACGGGTTCGCCGGTCTCCTCGAATCGTTTGGCGATGCCGCTGGAGCGGCGCACCAGCAGTCGCATCGGATCGTAACCCAGCGAATGGAAGGTCAGGTCGTCGCCGATGTGCAGGAAGTTCGGGATGCTGCTGTAGCGGAACACGGCGGCGGTATCGGCCTTGCCTTGGGAAATCAGACCGATCGCCTCCGGCGGCTCCATCTGAATCAGGCTCAGCTCGATGTCCGTGAACATACTGAGCTTGACCACGGTACGGGCCGCGATAGTAGAGCAGATTGACGGTGGGGCCACCAAATGTAGGTGAGCAAACCGATGATGCCGATAATCCTCGACCTCACGGGCCGCCCGCTCCAGCCGATCGGCGATGGCCTCGCCGTGGCGGGCGAGCATCGAACCGGTGGCGGTGAGTTCCACACCATGCGAGGTGCGTTGCACCAGAGTCGAACCGCACTGTGCCTCCAGCTTTTTGATCTGCTGGCTGATGGCCGGCTGCGACCAACCCGTGGCCTTGGCCGTGGCGGAGAACGAACCATACTGTTCGATTTGCCACAACGTGACCAATGATTGGGGGTTGAGCGTGGCCATAGGTACCTCTTTCGTGCCTTTTCGTGCCTTTTCGTGCGGTGATTCAATTATGGCCGGGCGGCAGGATGTGGCGTGCGCGCCGATCGTCAGTCCTCGAGCTGCTTGGCGAGCGGAACCATCAGCACGGTGAGCACGGCGAACAGGGCGGTGGTGATGAACAGCACGATGGCGATCGGCATTTGGTCGTAGGCCCAGCCGTACACCATCTGGCCGAGCGGCTGGGCGCACATGCTCACGGCCGCGGCCATGGACATCACTTTGCCGGCCATTGCCTCGGGCGTACTGAGCTGGATGGCGGGCACGGCGATGAGATTCGTGAAGCAACTGGCGACCATCGTGCCGCAGGTGAATACGATCAGCACCACGAGTTTGGTCCATGCGTCGACCGGCAGCAGGAACACAATACCCTGTGGGACCATGGCCAGCGTAAGCGTCGCCATCAGCCCCGGCAGCCAGCGCATCGTGAGCTTGGCGGCGAACAGGCCGGCGATGAATGCGCCCGCCACGCCGGAAACACCGATCAGGCCGTCGGCGATGCCGTAGACAGTGGCGTCGAAGCCGAGCACTGTACGAATCGTGTACGGGAAGCCGACGCCGGAATAGCCGATAAGCACAAAGTTGAGCGCCGCCGCGAACAACAGCAGTCTGAACACGTTCGGCCGGTCCTTGATGAGGAATCGCACGCCTTCCTTGAGGTCTTCAAGTGGGGTGGGCAGCTCCTCGTCGCCGCGATCCGGGGCACTGAGGCGGATGAAGCATTCGAGCGCGGCTGCGCCGGCGAAGCTTGCGATGGCGATGATCATCATGAGACGGATGCCGAACATCGCATACAGCACGCCGCCGAGGAAGCTCGGCAGCAGACTGCTTAGTTGTTGGACCTGATTGATCACGGCCATGCCTTGGCGCATGGTGGCCGGGCCGTACTGCCGGAACATCTGGGGGAGTGCGGCCTGCACGGTCGGGGTTTCGAAGGCGCCGAGCACGGCGAGCAGCACCTGCATGGTGGCGATGGCTACGATATGGAAGCCCGTGGTGGCGAAGACGATGGCGCTCGCCAGCACGAGCACGGCGGAGATGGCGTCGAGCGCCACCATGATGGTGCGGCGGTTGACGCGATCGGCCAGCACGCCTCCGAACGGGGAGAGCAGGATGGTCGGCACGATGGAGATGGCCAGCACCGAGGCGAAGATGGTGGCTGAGCCGGTTTCGTCCAGCACCCACATCGACATCGCGAATCGCAGCATCACATTGCCGAACAGCGAGATGCCTTGTCCGGCGACCAGCAGCACGAAGTCGCGGGACAGCAGCGGGCGTTGGGTGGCGGTGCCGGCGATGTCATTCTCGGGTTTCACTGTGCTATTCATTCTGAGCCTTTCTCCGGCTCCCCTGCGAACGTCATCATGCCCTTCGCGGCGACCGTGATGAGCTCGTCATCGAAAATCGGCACGCCGATCGCGTCGAGCATGGTGGCCAAGCAGCGGATGCGATGCTCCATTTCGGGCAGGGTCACCGGGTAGAAATACGGCATCAGCCAATAATTCGGCAGCAACGAAAGCAGCTCTGCGGCCTCGCGCGGATACTCGGTGGGGATGGAGCCATCCTTGACGCCCGCCTCGATCAGCGGCAGGAAGCGTTCGGGCAGATGCTTGCTCCATACCTGCATATTCGCGGCGAACGAAACCGGATCGCTCAGCATCGGCATGGCGGCTCGCATGATCTGCACGTGGTCTTGCTTGGTCATCGAATGCCGCCATAGCACGCGGAACTTTTCGAGGGCGGTAAGGTCAGTGCGATTCATGACGGATTCGTTGAAGTCGTCCTGCATATTGTTGTCTCGGTTGGTGAGCTCTTCGAGGATGGCTTCCTTGGATTTGAAGTGATGGTAGATCGCGCCTTTGGAGAGGTCGCCGAGCTCGTCCACGATGTTCTGGATGGAGGTGTGCTCATAGCCCTGGGCCATGAACAGCCGTTGTGCGGCGTCGAGGATGCGGGTGCGCGTCACCTCGGGGTGAGCGTTACGTGCCATGGTGGCCTCCCTACTGTGCTTGATGTTGCAGATCACTATAGATACCGACCGACGGTATGTATAGCGGTTTCGGCGAGCCTCCAACGATTCCGGCGATTGTCGCCTACCCTTTTTCGCTTGGTATCTTTCGGCTGTGTGCTTGCCCCCGCCAGCAGGGGCAGCATATAGGCATACCAGGGCGCAAGTGTCGCCGTTCTCAGTATCCTTAGAAGAATGAGTCCTGAAGCCTTAAGTGAACTGATTTCCAGCATTGCCCACAACCTCGTCGCCGCCGGCCAGGCCGGCGCGTTGACCGACGAGCTGATTCCGCCCGTCGACAAGCTCGCCGTGATGCGCCCGAAGGACCGTACGCATGGCGACTGGGCCTCCAACATCGCCATGCAGCTGGCCAAGAAGGCCGGCATGAAGCCGCGCGATCTGGCCGAGCCGTTCGCCGCCGCGCTCGCTGAAGCCGACGGCATTGCCAAGGTCGAGGTGGCAGGCCCCGGCTTCATCAACATCACGCTTGACTCCGCCTCGGCCGCCGCCGTGGTGGACACCGTACTCGCCGCCGGTGCCGTGACCGACGCCGACAAGCATCTCAACAAGGTCAACGAATACGGCCGCAACGACCATCTGGGCGGCCAGACCCTGAATCTCGAGTTCGTCTCCGCCAACCCCACCGGTCCGATTCACATCGGCGGCACCCGTTGGGCTGCCGTCGGCGATGCCATGGCCCGCGTGCTCGAGGCCAACGGCGCCAAGGTGGTGCGCGAATACTACTTCAACGACCACGGCGAGCAGATCAACCGCTTCGCCAAGTCGCTGGTCGCCGCTTGGGCCGAGGCCAATAACTTGGGTGAGGCCGGCTACCAGACCGAAACCCCGTGCGACGGCTACAAGGGTGCCTACATCAACGAGATCGCCGCCCGTGTTCAGGCCGAAGCCGAGTCCGACGGCGTGGACCTGACCGCACTGGCCCACCAGGATCAGGGCCTGAACGATGACGGTGAACCGCTCGGCGAGGCCGATACCGAAGTGCGCGAGGAATTCCGCAAGCGCGCCGTACCGATGATGTTCGACGAGATTCAGAAGTCCATGAAGGACTTCCGCGTGAACTTCGACGTCTGGTTCCATGAAAACAGCCTGTACGCCGACGGCAAGGTCGACGCCGCCATCGAAGAGCTCAAGTCCCGCGGCGACATCTTCGACAAGGACGGCGCCACTTGGTTTGAATCCACCAAGCACGGCGACGACAAGGACCGTGTGATCATCAAGTCCAATGGTGAGTTCGCCTACTTCGCCGCCGACATCGCCTACTACTGGGACAAGCGCCATCGCGCCGAAAACTCGGCCGACGTGGCCATCTACATGCTTGGCGCGGACCACCACGGCTACATCGGCCGCATGATGGCCATGTGCGCGGCCTTCGGCGATGAGCCCGGCAAGAACATGCAGATTCTCATCGGCCAGCTGGTCAACGTGATGAAGGACGGCAAGCCCGTGCGCATGTCCAAGCGCGCCGGCAACGTCGTGACCATCGACGACCTGGTCTCCGTGGTCGGCGTGGACGCCGCCCGCTACTCGCTGGCCCGCTCCGATTACAACCAGAACTTCGACATCGACTTGGCCCTGCTCGCCTCGCACACCAACGACAACCCGGTGTACTACGTGCAGTACGCGCACGCCCGCTCCAAGAACGTGGACCGCAACGCAGCCGCTGCCGGCATCAGCTACGAGGGTGCCGACCTGGCCCTGCTCGACACCGAGGCCGACGGCGAAGTGCTCGCCGCCCTCGCCCAATTCCCGAGCGTGCTCGCCACTGCGGCCGACGACCGCCAGCCGCACAAGGTGGCCCGTTACCTCGAAGAACTGGCCGCCACCTATCACAAGTGGTACAACGTAGAGCGCGTGGTGCCGATGGCCCTGACCGATCCGGAAACCCGTGGCGACGACGAGGCTCGCAAGGCCTTGGAGATTGCCAAGAACCCGGAGCCGGCCCGTGCCGCCGCCCGCCTGAAGCTCAATGACGCCGTCCAGCAGGTCATCGCCAACGGCCTCGACCTCCTCGGCGTCACCGCCCCCGAAAAGATGTGATTATGCCTATTTCTCCAATTTGGCCGGCCGCTACGGCTGTGAATGCCGAAGGCTCCATCGAATTTCATGGTCGTACCGCCGAATCGCTGCTTGACGAGTTCGGCTCGCCGCTCTATCTCATCGACACTGATGAAGTAGTCGCATGTGCTAGGCACTTCGTGCGCGCTGCCGCCGAAGCATTCAACACCTCCACTACGCACGTGAGCTTTGCCGGCAAGGCGTTCTTGTCCAAAGAAGTCGTGCGATTGGTCACCGAGGCCGGCATGTTTGTGGACACTTGCACGATGGGCGAGATGAAAATCGCCCTCGCCGCTGGCGTTCCCGGACGTCGTCTGGTGCTGCACGGCAACAACAAGTCCGATGAGGAAATCGCGCTGGCCATCGAACAGGGCTTCGCCAAAATCGTGATCGACGAGCCCGACGAGCCGGAGCGCGTTGCTGCCATCGCCCGCAAGCTCGGCAAACGCGCCCGTGTGATGCTGCGCGTCACCGTCGGTGTCCACGCCGGCGGCCACGAGTACATCTCCACTGCTCACGAGGACCAGAAGTTCGGCGTGCCGCTGCTGGCCGCCGGGGCCGACGCCGCCGTGCTCGACGTGCTGAACGACCTCAAAGACGTGACGCCTGCCGCTACCAACGCGCGTATCTCTGCGACGCATTCCCCGGAAAATGGCGCGGAAAAGACCGAGAAATCAGAGCGCGAGCTGCACTACGACGTCAAGTACCCGTACGACCTGAGCCACGAGGAAGTCTCCGACACAGACAAGGCGCTGGCCGCCGCGATGGAAGCCATTGCGGACGGTCCGTCCATCGCCGTGCTCAAGACCATCCTCGCCAACCAGGACGTACTCGAACTGGTCGGAGCCCACTCGCACATCGGCTCCAACATCCACGATGCGGACGCCTTCATTCACGCGGCCAAGCGCATGATGCTGCTGCGCAAGACCCTGTGGGCCACCGACGCCTACATCCTGCCCGAAATCGACCTCGGCGGCGGCTACTCCGTGGCCTACACCGATGGCGAAGATTCAATGGACATTGACGTGGAACTCACTCGCTTGGCGGATGCGGTCAACAGCACCAACCGTGCGCTCGGCATGCCCGCCCCGGCCATCAGCTTCGAGCCCGGCCGCTACATCGTGGCGCCCGCCGGCGTAACCCTGTACCGCGTGGGCACCATCAAGCACGTGCACTTGTCCGATGCCAAAGACAGTGACGGCAACCCGATTGCCGAGCGCGTGTATGTGTCTGTGGATGGCGGCATGTCCGACAACATTCGCCCGGCACTCTACGGTGCCGACTACACCGCGCGTCTGGCGAATCGCACCGGTTCCGCTGAAACGATGCTTGCCCGTGTGTGCGGTATGCACTGCGAATCCGGCGACATCGTGGTTCACGAGGTGCAGTTGCCCGCCGATTTGAAGCGCGGTGACATTCTCGCCGTGCCGGTTACCGGCGCATACGGCCGCACCATGGCCAGCAACTACAACCAAGCGCTGATTCCGGCGGTGGTTGCTGTCAGCGAGTCCGGTGCGCACGTCATGCTCCGCCGCCAGACCGTAGACGACCTACTCAACCTCGACGTCAGCGAGTGATCCACGTGCAGAGGCGAGCGCCTGACAGTCTGTAATGTGCGGCCAAATCCGTCATAATACGAAAAGGACCGTCAGCTTTGATGAGTACTTTCGGTCTGCTGTCGGAAATAATCCGTAAAATAGCGGTGGGATATAGAAAACTTTTTGGAAGGACCCTGAATTGGCTCGCAACAACGAAACCCCGATTCGCGTAGGCCTGCTTGGTGCCGGCACCGTCGGCTCCCAGACCGCCCGCCTGATTGTCGAGCAGAAGGACGAACTGTCCGCTCGTATCGGCCGCCCGGTCGAACTGACCGGCGTCGCCTGCCTCGACCCGAAGGAAACTGAGAAGTTCCCGTGGATCGACCAGTCCATCGTCACCACCGATACTTTGAGCGTGGCCACCAACTCGGACATCGTCATCGAGCTCATCGGCGGCACCACCGTGGCCCGCAAGTTCGTGCTTGCCGCCATCGAATCCGGTGCTTCCGTGGTCACCGCCAACAAGGCGCTGCTGGCCAAGTACGGCCCGGAGATCTACTCCGCCGCCGAGGCCAAGGGCGTCGACATCTACTTCGAGGCCGCTGTGGGTGGCGCGATTCCGTTCCTGCGCCCGCTGCGCGAGTCCTTGGTCGGCGACAAGGTGACCAGCATGCTCGGCATCGTCAACGGCACCACCAACTACATCCTCGACGAGATGACCACCAAGGGTCTCCAGTTTGACGACGTGCTCAAGGACGCCCAGGCCAAGGGCTACGCCGAAGCCGACCCGACCGGCGACATCGAAGGCTACGATGCTGCCAACAAGGCCGCCATCATGGCCACCCTCGGCTTCCACACCTCCGTGACCATCGACGATGTGTCCGTTGAGGGCATCACCAAGATCCCCGCCGACGACATCGCCGCAGCCACCGCCGAGCACAAGGTCATCAAGCTGCTCGCCGTGGTCGAGAACGGCGAGGCCGGCGTCTCCGCCCGCGTCTACCCGGCCCTGATCGACGAGAACCACCCGCTGGCCTCCGTGCACGGCTCCTTCAACGCCGTGTTCGTCAAGGCCGAGGCCGCCGACGACCTCATGTTCTACGGCCGTGGCGCCGGCGGCGCTCCGACCGCCTCCGCCGTCGTGGGCGACGTGGTGACCGAAGCCCGCCACATTGCTGCTGGCTGCACCGGCCCGTCCATCCCGCTGTACAAGAATCTGCCGAAGGCTCCGATTACCGCCTCCAAGGCTGCATTCGCCGTGCGCTTCCTGATTCACGACAAGCCGGGCGTGCTGGCCGCCATCGCCGCTGAGTTCGCCAAGAACGGTGTCTCCATCAACGGTGTGAACCAGGACCTGAAGCCCACCATGACCGATCCCGGCTACGACGGCGAGATTCAGCAGTTGCGCGTCGTGACCCACCTGACCGACGAGGAAACCCTGCGCAACACCGTCAAGGCCGTGCAGGCGCTCGACTTCGTCACCGGCGACCCGTCCATCCTGCGCGTGCTGGACTGACAAGACCTAAGCTCCCTCTGATGAGGCGGTCGAACGGTGAAAGCTGAATACCCAAGCTCCCTCTGATGAGGGAGCTCCTTTTTAAGGAACAACCATGAATCCAATCTGCAATAGCGTTCACGTGCGCGTGCCCGCCACGTCCGCCAACCTCGGCTCCGGCTTCGATACCGTGGGTCTGGCGCTCGACTACCATGACGAGCTCACTTTCACGCTCAACGACGACCCGAACGACGGCATTGCCCACGTGATCATCCACGGCGAGGGTGCCGACGCCCTCCCATGCGACGAAACCCACCTCGTGGTCTCCACCTTCCGCCGTGCCTGTGCCACGTTCGGCCTCGGCCGACTCGGCTTCACGCTGGAAGCGACCAACAACATCCCTCAGGCTCGTGGCATGGGCTCTTCCGCCGAGGCCATCGTGGCCGGCATCGCCGCCGCCGCGGCCTTCGCCCAGACCGGTGACCTCAACCGTCCGGCCGTCTTCGATATGGCCGCCCAGATTGAAGGACACCCGGACAATGTGGCCCCGGCTGTGTTCGGTGGCCTGACCGTCTCTTGGGACTTCGAAACCGCAGAAGGCGTCGGCTCGGTCGCCGTTCCTGGTGGTGAACCGCTGCACGGCGGATTCCACGCCGTCAACTACCCGGTGGACCCGTCCATCACCGCCGCCGTGTTCGTGCCCGACTATGAGCTGTCCACTGAGAAGGCCCGTCAGGCGCTGCCTAGGGAACTGCCATACAAGGACGCCGTCTACAACGTGTCTCGCGTGGGTCTGCTGCCCGCTGCGATGAATCCCATGGTGCTGGCCCAGGCCGCCCAGCAGGGCAAGTCCGGCGTCGCCGCTGCCCCGGCTCAGGATGCCGATACGTGCGCTTGCGCTGGCGGAACCCGTGAATCGCCGTTCGCTGACGAGCTTGCGGCCGCTCAGGCCCAGTCCAACGCGCTACTGTTCACCGCCACGCAGGACAAGTTGCACCAGCCGTATCGCGGTACCCTGATGCCGCCGTCCACCGAGCTCATTGCGCTCTTCCGCTCCAAGGGCTATGCCGCCGCCGTCTCCGGTGCTGGCCCCTGCGTGCTCGTGCTGCACTACGGCAACGCCCGCGAAGCCATCGACCAGATCGCATCGGAGCAGCTTGCTTCCGGCCACTGGCGTGTGCTTCACCTGCCCATCAACACCGCCGGCGTCGAAATCGAGCGTCGCTAAGTCGAGGAGAAGGCTCCCGCTGGCGGGAGCTGGCCGCCGCAGGCGGTCTGAGAGTGGTCCGCCATACCGGCAGAGACCACCCTCAGTCTCACTTCGTTCGACAGCTCCCGCCAGCGGGAGCATAAGGACTTAAGTCATGCCCATTCCACTAATTCTTGCTTCCAAGTCCAAGCCTCGCCGTGACGTGCTGTATTCGGCGGGTATCTGCCCCACAATTCGCGTCTCGCATGTGGATGAGCCTGCTGCGCTGGAAGCGGCCGCCCGTGAAGAAGGCGTCACCGTCGACGATTTGAGCATCAAGCAGCGCGTGATGATTCTGGCCGCGGCCAAGGCCGAGGCCGTTCATCGTGCGTATCGTGATGTGGCCGATACTGCCGCCGCTGCGACCGGTGACCGCGTGATCGCCTACCCGCTCAAGGCCAAGGAAATCAAGGATTCGGAACGCGAAGCTGCCGTCGAAGACTTGCGTGAAGCCGCCGCTGGCAAGCCCATTGACTATTCCAAGGCGGAAATCGCCACCACGCGCGACTTCTCCGGCATCGATATGCCGACCGTCACCGAACCCATCGCCACCGCTATTGCCGGACAGCCGGGACTGACCGAGGCGACAGTCGGCCCGCTGATTCTCGGCTGTGATTCGATGTTCCTCTTGGGCGGCGAATGCTACGGCAAGCCGCACAGCGAAGCCGTGGCCCGCGAACGACTGAAGCGCATGAGCGGCGCGACCGGCGAACTGTGGACCGGCCACTGCCTGATCGATTTCGCGACCGGGCGTACCGTGCGCGGCGCAAGCCACGCCAAAGTCCATTTCGGCGAATTCACCGATGCCGACGTCGAACGGTACATTGCCACTGGCGAGCCGCTGGAAGTCGCCGGATCGTTCACGCTGGAAGGCTTCGGTGGTGCGTTCATCGACAGTATTGAGGGCGATCCGCACGGCATCATCGGCCTCAGCTTGCCGCTGGCCCGGCATCTGGCCGGCGAACTGGGCATCACGTGGACTGACCTGTGGAATGTCGGCCGTGGTGAACTGGAACCGGAAAGCAAGGCATCGGGCAACCAGCACGCTGGCATTCTGCCGCCGGTCGAAAACGTACACCAGCCCGGCGATGGCTGGGTGGACTGCGCCTGCGGCCGCAAGCATTGGGGCACCAACGGTGCTTCCGGTATTCTGCTGGCTCGTCGCGACCCGGTGAGTGGCAAGGTGACCCACGTGGTCATGCAACATCGCGCCGCGTGGAGCGCCGAAGGCGGCACGTGGGGTATTCCCGGCGGTGCCACCGCGGACGGCGAATCGCCCATCGAGGGCGCGCTGCGCGAAAGCTATGAGGAAGCCAACATCACTCCCGAAGACATCGAGGTAGTCGGCTCCTACCGCGAGGACCACGGCCCGTGGGCCTACACCACCGTGTTTGCCTTCGAAAAGCCCGGCCACACCGTCGAGCCCAAGGCAAACGACGACGAAAGCATGGAAATCTGCTGGGTCCCGATTGACGACGTGCCCAACCGCAAGCTCCTCACCGCTATGAAGACCGACTGGCCCCGCTTCGCCGCCCGCCTGGACGAGCTGGCTACCGCGCAATAATGCGCGTAGCGCCTGAATGCAATGCTCATAATGACCGGCACCGAATAGTGGTTGCCGGTCATTAATCATTTGCGTATCTCTAATCCTTGCGGATGAGGAGCGGGCCGGTGATCCAGAAAGGTTCATACCGCAGCCCGATAGTCGGCTGGGCGTTCGCTCCGTACGCTCGGGAGTATGAACACAGCAGCATCGCAATTGCAGCAGCCTCAGCCGGCGTCGGGACCGGCGGCTCAGCCTCAGCAGTCTCAGCAACCCCAACAGTTCCAGCAGCC
>OAUH01001007.1_pt1 | contig 13247 bp, 9 predicted proteins | sample 1495121 | NCBI WGS metagenome assembly OAUH01 (sample SAMEA2580006, study PRJEB22360) | human gut metagenome | reverse complement strand
TGGCAGCTATCTGTAGTTGTGGTTACAGTATCCACTAATATTTCTGTAGACATCTTTCTTACCCTTTTAAGTTATACGTAAATTCCTGTTATGGTTTCAACACAGTACTTATGGTTTAGTTCAAAGGGATTCTTAAAATCGGCGCAAAGGTAACTAAAAAAGTAAACGATGAAGCATGAGAAGCATATTCTTTTCAAATGATTTGATGTAGATCAATTATACAGGCAGACAAGGCACATGCAATCGGGGTTATCGCTGTTGTGCAACGCCATACCAATGATAAAAGTTGTATGTGTGTTGTGCTAAAGAAGAATCTCTTCTTCTGTACATACAAAGAGGAGATTCTTCACGATGTTAATTGTTCGGACGACAAAGATGCCTTAATTAGTTATTCAGGTACATAAATGATTTCACCGTTATCCAGTTCATAGGCAATGCCTACCTTTTTCCCACGTTTACCTTCTTTCTTGTCCTGATCTTCGGACGGGGTATACCGGTTGATTTTATTGCCTTCCTTGGTAATGATTTCCATATTCTCTTTACCCGGATTCTTTACCATCGTATAGTCTTCCTGCGAGAAAACCTCTGTTATGTTATACCGGCTGACAAGTGCTACCATCAATGCAACGGCAAAAACCATCGCAATGTCGAACAGATTGGATACTACGCTGATCGGGTCGGAGTCTTCCTCTTTTCGCAATAGGTTATGTTTCATTTCTCTGAGGTTTTATGAATGGAACGTTTGTCATTGAGCAATTCGGATATGAATTCAAGGTTGGTCATATCCTGCAGGTACCAGCGTTGTTTCACTTGCTGTGTAAGGAAGCCTACGGCACCGGCTACCAGTCCGACTACAGTGGTGGCGAAAGCGATCTGCATATTGTAAGCCATGGAAGCAATATCTCCGCTGGCCAGTCCTGCGAGGGCGGGTCCCATTGGAATTAATGTTCCCATCAGACCTAAGATCGGTCCCAGTTTGGTCAGGGTCTTGGAGATGGCTAAGTCTTTGTCCGCTGCGATTTCAAAATTAGCCAATAAACGTTGTACCTGTGCCGGAGTATCACGGGCGTCCAATACCTGACGCATATAGGTAATGACAAGTGATCTAGAATTTTCCGGAAGTTTGGAACTCAGTTCTTCTACCGTGTCCGGAGTCAGCTTGCTCAGCTCGTTGCGGAGCAGGGTTTCCGTTTTACGAATGGACAGATATTGACCATAGAAACTACCGGCAAGTAAAATCGCGCGGCAAAAGAGGATGATTAATAAAACGATGACAGGAACGAGCAAGCCTGTTGAAATCCAGTATAAAATATCTGATATAAAGTTCATTGTTATTGATAATTTGAAGAGTTATTTATTCTATTATTGTTTCACACTTTTTTCTTTGTTTCTGTTTCGGATGTTCCACCAGAGAAGTCCGAGAATTCCGCCAGCCAGTGCGATGACTATGACGCCTGTCAATGCTTTCCAGTCTATTTCACTGACACCTGCTGCGGAAGTCTTTCCGTTGACTGTGGCAACAATTCCCAAAACGGCTACCAGGGCATTGGTTAGGAAAAATAGTTCGAGGCGCAGTTCTTTTTCCGGCAACAAATAGAGCAGTATAAATCTGCCGCAAGGGATGGCTGCCAGGATAAAGGCTGCATAGCTCCATGCTATCGTTTGAAATGAAGTACCCGGAAAAGCAAAGATGAGATATACCAGCCCGCTGAATAAAACCGGGAAAATCAATAATCCCGGAAACCAGCGGAGAAAACGGTACATGAGTATCATGCGCGGCTTGACCGGATAGTCATTGGCTACGTGGACGGCAAGCATGGCATAAGCCATTTGTATGCAGACTTCCACACTGAGGAGTACGGAAGTATCTAGCATCAAGGGCTGATTGCTTAGCCAATTGGCTATCTGAGTCTTCGATTGCTCGATAGCATACGGCCACATCAATCCGGCGAAGACAGCGCAGATAGCGGCGATAATACCGACCGCTATTAATTTCCAGAACGTTTGCTTCAACAGAAAGTTAAATGCTGTAAGAAGCATAAGTACAAGAACAACTGTATCCATTATATGATTTTACAATTTACAAGTTACGATTGATAATTCACAGGACGTGGGTTACATCTGACTGCTTTTGCGGCGCTTGCGTACAAAGAGTATCAGAGCAAGAATAACGATAATGACAGCGATGCCTACGGCTACATTGCTTAATGTATTTGTCTGATTTTCGGCTGTCTGATTCATCTCTTCTTTTTTCATCACCACTCCCTTGTTGCTGCCGCTTGCTTTTGCTTCACGGATTTTAGAGATATTTTCTTTGTACTGTGTAGCGGTTTGTGCGTCTGCTTTCGATGCAATGAAGTCACGGAGCTTGGCATTGTCACAAACAAATCCGGAACAAGACGGGCGGTAAGTATTGACAATCTCCGTATGAAGTTTGCTAAGTTCCGCTACCTGTTCTTCACTTGCTTGCCACAATCCCTTACGGGCGCTTTCGAGCATGACGGCAGTCATCTCTTCCAAAGCGGCAGGATTCTGTTGTTCGAAATATTGTTTGACTCCCAAGTTCAGTTCATCCTTCACATATACATTATATATATTATCCCAAAGCTCTTTGTCGATTGCAGCCGGTTTCATCACATTCCATCCATAGGTATTGGTGATCACTTCTGCAAATTCACTTGCCGAAGAAGCCCCGCCTTTCATTTTCTCTTTGATGTAAGTTGGGTTCAGGATAGTGGTGCGACTTTCTACGCCGACAGCCTCTTTCAGTTCCTGCATCTTCATATGGTTCCGGTTGCGATAATCACTGAGGTAGGCATCCGGATCTTTGCCGGTCACATTGCGTACGGCGAGATTCATACCTCCCATAAATTCGTATACATGGTCAAGGCTTAAAGCTCCCCAGGTATTACTTTGCCGTGGTTGTACGACAACATCCGTCCGGGTCAGTGCAGCCTCGAAAGCGAACTTTTGGAATACTTCCCAATTCTTTTCGCTGCCGTAATACGCGCCCATATTATTGAGATAAGTATCGGCGATTTCCGATTCATTCTCCCAGCGGTCGCCGGATTCTACCATTTCCTGAATACCGGTTCCATACATACCGTTGGCTCCTCCGAATACCCGGAATGTTGAAATTTCGCGGGCATCTTTCGGGCTTAATCCTTTTTCGGTCAGCACCCGTTCGGCTTCTATTACGCTGCGAAAAGAATGATTTTCATATTTGTCGTCTTGGGCGGCGGCAGCCATTTCTACTGCACGGTTGATGAGGAAGAGACGGGAGGCGGCAAGATCACGAAGTTGTCCGGAAGTCTGGACTACCACGTCGATGCGCGGACGTCCTAATTCGGTTGAAGGAATCAGTTTTAAATCGCTGACACGACCGAAAGCATCACGGACAGGCTCAACACCTAACATATAAAGTACCTGTGCGATGGTTGCCCCTCCGGTTTCAATAAACTCGGATGACCATAGTGTATAACTGACCTTGCGTGGTATGGAGTCGTTGTGACGTTGCTTGTACCTATCAATTGTCTGCTTGGCCAAAGCAATACCTTTTTCCCAGGCAGACTCTGTCGGAGTCGCTTCGGCATTAATGGCATACATATTACGTCCGGTAGGTAGCGTGTTCGGATTAGCGATCGGGTCACCACCGGGTGTGGGAGCTGTGTATCCGCCTTTCAAGGCATTCATCAGACTGCTCAGTTCCTCTTCCGGACTTGTCAGAAGTGCATTTTTATAATTGCCTACATTCTTGATGGTACGTTCTACTTCAGCTACTGCAAGCGCAAATTCCACCTCTTCTTTGCTGTATTCTTTCGGAGCCTTTCCCATAGCTGCCATCATTGCTGACATACCCTGCGGCTTTTCAGTCTTTCCTGCCATTGCCGGTTTGCCCGAAGCGTCTGTGGATGTATCCTTATTAGCCTTCATGCTGGCTTCCATTTTCTTTAAAGCTTCCGGACTGGCACCCATTGATTTGGCCATTTCCATCGCTTTTTCCGGGTCCATGTTAGCACCCATTTTCTTCATGGCTTCTTTCATGCCTGCAGGCATTTTACCATGAGGTCCTTTTTCCATTTTTGCCGAAGCCGGATGACCATTGCCCGACGGCTCATTATCAGCCTGATCCTTTTGGGCTGCGGCAGCCATCATCATTGCCATCATGCCTTTGGGGGCATTGCGCTCGGCTTCTATCTGTCTCGCTTTTGCCAACTCTTGCGGAGTGATTCCGGCTGTGTGATAAATCAGTTCGTCGGTTGCCAGTGAAGGGTTAGCCATCAGTCTCTCTACGAGAAGGCGGGCAGGCATGAGATATTGCTGGGTAAAGACACTTCGGTGTTTTTCGGCAGATTCTGTAGCTTTGCCGCGTTGCTTGTCAAGAGCAAAAAGACTATAGGCAATCGGTTCTGTTGCCATCGCGTAGACAGAAGAAGTTATTCTTTCCGGTTCGTAAGGAACTCCCATTGTGTAAAGCTGCCCCGTGATTTTCTCTGTAGCCAGTTCTTCGGCAAAGTTTTCTACACGGGCGATTTCATCTTCCGTATACGGTTTATTAGCCATACTGTCCAGTCCTAAATCACGATGGATTCCCATCTTCACAGTCAAGGTTTTCACAGCCAGCGACTCCTGATCTTTGTTTGCCTTCTGGGAGTTATTATAGATTTTGATCTTTTCCATTAATTCCCGGTAAATGCCGCGTACGCTGCTTTCAAGGAAAGGAGGAGTGAGATATGATTGCAAGGTAGCATAAGAACGGCGTTTGGCCATCATACCTTCTCCGACGTTTCCGATAGAGTAGAGGTAGTAGTGGGGAACGGCTCCTACCAAACGGTCCGGCCAGTCATTGCTGCATAATGCGACTTGTTTTCTCGGAGTGAATTCGAGACTGCCGTGTGTACCGAAGTGAATCAGTGCATCGGCTTTGAAGCCATGTTGCATCCACAGGTATGAGGCAATGTAGGTGTGTGGCGGAGCCATGTCGGTGCCGTGCACCACCTGGAAGGAATTGTCACCGCTTCCGGCAGCGTTTTGTGGCAATAGCACAACGTTACCGAACTGTAAACGGGCAATACCTAATTTGCCGTCAGGAGTCACCATATAGTTGCCGGGAAATTCTCCGAAAGCATCTACCACCTCCTGATACTTTTCGGGACGAAGCGATTCTTTCACCCAGCTTCCATACTGTTCTTTGGTGATCAGTTCGGGATGTCCGTTTTGCATGAAGTCGTTGAAAGCTCCTTCTGCATAAGCGTTGAATACCGCCCCTTGGGCTTGTATCATTTTTTCAAGTTCCTGAGCGTTGACAGGCAGACCGGATATATTGTATCCCTCCTGTTTCATACGAAGCAGAAGATTGTAAAGGGAAGGTACTACTTCCATGCCGGCAGCGGTCAATGCGTTCTGACCGGGACCTTTGTAATAATAGATAGCTACTTTCTTCTCAAAATTAGGTTTTGTTTTCAGATTCAGGTAGTTGTCTATTGTAGATACAAAAGTCTTCAGACGTTCGGGGACGGCATACGAATGGCGCAATCCTTCTTTATCTTCATATTGTGCGAAAAGGGCGAAAGGGCGGATAGCTCCGTCTATTTCCGGTGTTACGATGCTCTGTGACATAAAGCCTCCCGACATACCCATCGGATCGTTTTCCCATTCATCCACAAGACTGTTGATTGTGAGCGGAGCGAACAAAAGGATATTTCTGGCTTTCAGATAATCCACCATTTTATCTCCCATACGTCCGTGTGCCATATTGATGACGGCATCGGGCTGCACTTCCTCAATGAATGACATGAATCTTGTCATGGATTGAACGGGATAAACATTATATCCCGCATTTTCCAGTGCTTTTATCAGATCGGTGGCATCTGCCATTTGTCCGGTAATCATGATTTTTCGTGCCCCTTCTTTATAAAGGTTATTCTCTTGCATGAATTTCTCATAATCGGCAACGGTGAGGAACTCCTGTTCATCATCCGGATTACTGATTCCGGCATGATAAAGCATATCGCTCGGTCTTTCTGTCGGATCTTCCACTTCGGGTACAACGGAAGCCTTTCCGTCAATGGCTTTACGGATATAGTTCAGCATATTGCGGTAGTTGGTCTTTCCGCCGTTGCTCAGATAGCCGCGTATGAGATTCTGCTGTATACTGTCGAGGTTGCAGATGTTATTGGCAGGGTTGGTAGCCATAGAAGTGTATACGGGGATACCCTTATCTGCTGCCTGCTGTATTTGCTGACGTTGTTCTTCGACAATGCGCAGTCCCATGCCATTGATGAATACCATGTCATAACTGGTCAGACGATCGAGGTTGTCAAGAGACACTTCGCTGAGTTTGATGAATGAATTGTCGTTGGCTTTCGAGATGCTTCCCTGCTGTATGGTCTGGAAGTTGACGAAAGCTATTTTGGTAGCGCTGAACCAGGCATTCCATGCGGATAGACCTATCAGGGCTGCTACAACGATGCATCCACCTAAAATGATTTTACTTTTCTTTTTCATTTCTCTTATTTTTAGCTTTGTATGTAGTTCTATTGTTGCCGTTTATTTTTTGAAGAGCCTGTCTATATCCAGTGATAGTCCTAATGTCAGGTTGGTTCCCGTTGTGGTAGGAGAGTTGAAATAATAATAATCCGGCACATAGTCGAACAGGTTGTTTACAGCCAGATTCATATTGATTCCTTTTATAATTCCCAACGAGAAAGTAAGATCCCATATCATATATCCCGGGTATTCGACTGCCTGGCTTCCGGCAGACGGGTTGTTGAAACTATCGTTGTAGATGTTTGTTTTAACTTTTGACAGCAAACGTCCGTTGAGTGAGTAGTTGAAATCTATTTTGTTCAGAGTCTTGCCCCAGTCGATTCTTACAGTTGCCGTATGGGGACGTGTATCCGTGAATTTCTTTTGACCGTCGCGCATGAACTCATGAATATATGTGTATGACAGACGATAGCCGAGTCCGCAAGGATACTTGGCGGAAACGTTGGCGTCAATTCCTGCAATATCCATTTTGTCGGTATTGGTATAGATTTGTCCTTTGGGGTCTTCGCTGTAAACGGTATTGATACGATTGTGTACCAGGTTATAATATCCTGTAATAGAGAAGTTATAACGACTCTTGGTATATTCGGCAGATACAGAGAAATTATGGCTTGTTTCCGACTTAAGGTCCGGATTACCATAAATCATCATCATATTTGCCATATTGAACACCATATACATCTCCTTCAGGGTAGGAGAGCGGAATCCTTGCGAATACGATCCTCTTAATGAACAATTGCCTATCTTATACATCATTCCCAAATGTGGAGACAGATGGCGTACATTGGAGTCGGAGAAGTAGTCGAACCGTAATCCGGCTATCACATTCAGTTTTTCTGTGGGGTTCCAGTCGAACTGACCGAACGCATCTGCCGTATGCATGGTGTGGTCTGCGTTATCAGTGAATTGGTAAGACATCAGATAATCGCGCAGGTAGTCGGCGCCGACAGTCAGCGTATGCTTTCCGTTGAAGGTATAATTATAGAGTGCATGCACATTGTGCTGTACATTACTGTAATCACGCACGTCATTTTTATAAAGAGACTGATAATCACTCTTATCATACTGGTCGAAAGTATAACCGACTTCAAGGTTACTCATTATATTGAAGGTGTAGTTAGCTTTCATTCCACCGCTGAATCCACGGTATCTGTCCTGGGTATCCCCTGGTTTATTGCGTTCACGGAAATAATAGCCGACTCTTCCCGTCAGTTTGAGCGTTTCCAGCGGACGGTATATTAAACGTTCTTTGAAGTTCCACACCCGGCTTCCGAACACTGTAGAGAAATCTCCCGGATTGTCTACGGCATAAGTGTCTACATTATTATACTGCACGTTGGTCAGGCTGTTGAATTTACCTGCATTAAATCCTGCAGTGCCACCATATCGCTGGTCGTTGTGTTCGGAGAAACGTGAATTAAGATTTAAGTTCCATGGATCGTCCGATTCGCGGGTGATGATGTTAATTACTCCTCCGATAGCACTGGAACCGTAAAGGGTAGATGCAGCACCTTTCACTATCTCTATGCGTTCTACATTGTCGAGATTCAGACGTTCGTAGTCTACATTATTCAGTGTTTCCCCTGCCAGCCGTTCGCCATCTACCAGAAACAGTACGGAATTACCGCCGAAGCCTTGCATATTAATAGCGGTTTGCTGATCCATAGAGAAGGAAAATTCGATACCGGGCAACTCTGTTTTCAGCAGGTCGGCAACGTTGTTGGCATTAACTTTCTTAATATCGTCTGAGGTGATAACCCGGGTGATGATGGGAGCGTCCTTCAGCAATTTGGGAGTACGGGTACCGGTTACAACGACTGTTCCGAGGTCGAACTGATCTTCGGATAAGCTGAAGTTAACTTTCTTTCCTTTCTCGGTGGTTATTCTTTTTTGTTCGGTTTGATAACCTATGTAAGATGCAGTAATGATATATGAACCGATTCCCGGCAGTTGTAATGTATAGGTTCCGTCAACACTGGTGACGGCTCCTGTTTCTTCTCCTTTTATGGAAATGGTCGCACCTGGTAGGGGTTCACCATTGGTATCAGTAACACGTCCGCTGATGTGCTCGGTTGATTGTTGTGCGAATGTGGAACAGGTTACTATAAAGGAGAATATCAAGATTGATGCTATAAATGTAGGTTTCATTTTTTGTAATTGGTTTCTTAGTTGTTTTCTTCGAAATCAAGTGGATATAGGAAATCGAAGTCGATATATCCTTTTATGCCTCTGGCATTGGTATAGTTGGTAAAACGAATGGCCGCATAGGTATTATCCTTCAACCGTATCAGATAGACTTGATTGGACATGGTGTAAATAGGAGGCATACTTGAAGTGTCTACGTTTAACCAGCCGGATAAAATATCATTACGATAGTCTTCTGTATATTTAATGTTTCCTTCCATCATACCGGACATATCGATTGCTATTTTATCTGTCGTCCATTCGTCTTTTACAAAATTTTCTTCGGCGGGAAGTTTTCCACTGGCCTTCAGGTCATCAATACTTGTATAAGTTGTCTGAAAGGCTGCACCTTCATTGGTTTTGATGTCGTAGCGGTGGATGGCAAGGTCCCATTTTGCCGGTATCTCGCTCTTATGTTCCTCTCCGATTTCAACAGTCGTTGCTTTACGTTCGGATAGGTCGATATAGACCCAGTTAGTGTACTCGGTAGCATTGATTTGTGAAAAGCTACTTTCTTTAATCTCCATTTCCGCTTCAATGGGATCGTCATAAATCCCTTCAAACATTCCATTACAAGCTGAGAGCGACATAGCCGCTCCCAGTATCATTATATTTTTGAAAATAGCGTTACTGCTTCTTCTCATTTTTTCTATTAGTTATTTATTGTGCACTAGTTTTTTTGACGTTTCCGGTGAATACTGTGGTGATTGCCATAGGCATGGCTCCTGGTTTGAAGGCTACCGTAATATTAGCTTTACCATTTGCTGTAACTGTACCTTCCAGACTTTCACCTGTAATTGGAGTAGTACCGCTTGCGGATTCGGCTGCAGATTCAAATGCGCCTAAACTGAGTGTGTAGCCGTCATCTGCTTTTTCAACGTTTACTCCGCTAATCGTGAAGTCTCCCAAATTCATATTACCGCCTCCGGTCAAATTGCCAAAACCGTTTAGGGCGATATCTACTGTCGTTTCGGATGCACGTTTAATGACTGCTTTACAATCTTCGGTAGAACCATATGAACTTCCCATAACGCTGATAGCAAGATTAGTATTATACTTATAAGTAGCGGCTACGTAATAAGCAATCGGAGTTTCTGACTGAATGAAATTGATATCGATGCCACCCATTGGCACAGGAACATTGGCTTTCAGGGTTAGTACTTTAGCATCGCTGACACTACCTTCCAGTGTATATTCGTAGTTGGCAGGTTCACTTCCTTCCATAGCTAGGGCAACTTCACCTTCGCCTTTAAATGATTTGGAAGAAACTGTCAGGTTATTCAGGATAAAATCTCCGGATCCTGATTTATAAACCAGATTGACGGTACCATCTGTATTGGCGTAATTGTTGCGCTGGCATCGTCGCCCATCAGATAATCAGAGAACATTCTGCTTTCGCCAATAGAATAACCTTTGTAAGTGCCGGCAATGGCTTTTGCTTGCTCTGTATTGTCGGTATCGTCGTTATCGTCACTGCAAGATACAAAAGTGAATGAGAATGATAGTGCCATTAGAGCAACCATCCATAAGTTTAATATTTTCATACTTAATTTTGATAGATAATGATTAATTTATTTTTCGTTTGCAAAGTTAGGGGGATATATAAGCAGGGACAATACCTAAAAGAAATGAAAAAAAATGGGCGTTTAATCATATATAGGTATTGAATAGGGAAGGATAAGTCCTTATTTTTGCAGTCATTTACTAATTAAATATTAAAAATACGAAATTGAGAAGAGAATGAAAGGTGGCTACAATAGAAAAGTGTATTGACAGGGATTACTTATTTCCTGATTGTATTGTTTACTATGTCTTTAGAGCATGCATTGATGATTTTTATGGAGCACGTGCCTCTATCGTAACTTTCATGGAACTGAATCTCATCATGTGGACCAGCTATTTGGTTTTATTGTTTTGTTATGATGAAAACTTTATTGGTGAGCACAGCCCTGTCACCGCTCTTGTTGCATTCTTGATGTTTGAGAAAAGAGTGAACTAATTTCTTAGATAACTGTTTCCTAAATATATGATATAAACCTATTTAGAATATGGAACCTCATCATCACGAACATAATCATCGGGTAACGTCTCTTAATAAAGCCTTTATAATAGGTATCGTTCTGAATATCTCTTTCGTTATAGTCGAGTTCGGAGTTGGTTTTTATTACGATTCTCTGGGATTGCTCTCTGATGCCGGACATAATTTGGGAGATGTGGCAAGCCTGATTCTTGCTATGTTGGCTTTCCGGTTGGAGAAAGTACACCCGAATAGTCGTTATACCTACGGATATAAGAAAAGTACCATCCTCGTTTCTTTACTAAATGCAGTCATATTATTGGTTGCTGTCGGGATAATTATCGCTGAAAGCATAGACAAGCTGTTTCATCCGGTATCAGTTGACGGTTCCGCCATTGCCTGGACTGCCGGAGTGGGAGTGGTGGTCAACGCACTTACTGCCTGGCTTTTTATGAAGGATAAGGATAAAGACTTGAATGTAAAAGGAGCCTACCTGCATATGGCAGCTGACGCACTGGTCTCTGTCGGAGTAGTTGCTTCCGGTATTATTATCATGTATACGGGATGGAGCATCATCGATCCGATTATCGGACTGGGCATCGCTGTGATTATTATTGTTTCTACCTGGGGATTACTTCATGACAGTCTTCGATTATCGCTGGATGGTGTTCCGGTGGGAATCGATACTCAGCAGATTCAGCAACTGATAGTGGAACAGCCGGGGGTAGAAAGCTGTCATCATCTGCATATTTGGGCCATCAGTACTACGGAAACGGCTTTGACTGCACACGTTGTAGTGGATGATATAGCAAAAATGGAGGAAATAAAACATCGTATAAAGGAGGCGCTTGAAGCAGCAGGTATCCATCATGCTACATTAGAGATAGAGGGCGAGGAAGTGACTTGTAGCACAGAATGTTGTGAGGATTGAAATAAATCCGTACCTTTGCGCCCTTAAACTAACTAACCTTTAAAAAACATGTTTACTGACTTATTGCATTCCTCTTATTTCTCGCTCTTTCTGATAGTAGCGTTGGGATTTATGTTAGGAAGAATTAAGATTAAGGGGCTATCGCTTGATGTGTCAGCGGTGATCTTTATTGCTCTTCTTTTTGGACACTTTGGTGTTATTATTCCTAAAGAATTAGGAAACTTCGGTTTGGTACTTTTTATTTTTACCATCGGTATTCAGGCCGGTCCCGGATTCTTCGACTCTTTTCGTAGTAAAGGAAAGACGCTGATTCTCATTACTATGCTTATTATCTGTTCTGCCTGCCTCACGGCAGTAGGTTTGAAGTATGCGTTCGATATTGATACGCCGAGTGTAGTCGGATTGATTGCAGGAGCTTTGACCAGTACTCCGGGATTGGCGGTAGCAATTGATAGTACCCACTCTCCGTTAGCATCCATTGCTTACGGTATCGCTTATCCGTTTGGTGTAATCGGAGTGATTTTGTTTGTGAAGCTGCTTCCCAAAATCATGCGTGTAAATTTGGATCAGGAAGCCCGTCGCCTTGAAATAGAGCGCCGCGGACAATTTCCGGAGTTGGGCACTTGTATCTACCGTGTCACTAATGCAAGCGTATTCAACCGTAGCTTGATGCAGATCAATGCACGGGCAATGACAGGTGCTGTTATTTCCCGTCTGAAACATAAAGATGAAATATCCATCCCCACCGCGCATACAGTATTGCACGAAGGAGACTATATTCAGGCAGTAGGCAGTGAGGAATCACTGAATCAGCTGTCTGTATTAATTGGCGAACGTGAAGAAGGCGAACTTCCTTTGGATAAAACACAGGAAATCGAGTCCTTACTATTGACCAAGAAAGATATGATCAATAAGCAACTGGGTGATCTGAATTTACAGAAAAACTTCGGTTGTACGGTGACCCGTGTTCGTCGAAGCGGTATTGACTTATCTCCGTCACCGGATTTGGCTTTGAAGTTTGGTGATAAACTGATGGTGGTAGGAGAGAAGGAAGGCATCAAAGGAGTAGCCCGCCTACTGGGAAACAATGCGAAGAAACTTTCCGATACTGATTTCTTCCCCATCGCGATGGGTATTGTGCTGGGGGTCTTATTTGGTAAGCTGAATATTTCTTTCTCCGATACACTGTCGTTTTCACCTGGATTGACCGGAGGAGTATTGATGGTGGCGTTGGTTTTGAGTGCCGTTGGTAAGACAGGGCCTATCATTTGGTCTATGTCCGGCCCCGCCAATCAACTGTTGCGGCAGTTAGGTCTGTTGCTTTTCCTTGCTGAAGTCGGAACCTCTGCCGGAAAGAACCTTGTGGCTACTTTTCAGGAAAGCGGATTACTGATGTTCGGAGTGGGTGCAGCTATCACAGTAGTACCGATGCTGGTTGCGGTAATTGTAGGACGCTTGGTATTCAAGATCAACATACTTGATCTACTGGGAACCATTACGGGAGGTATGACCAGTACTCCGGGACTGGCTGGGGGCGGTTCGGTGGGGGAGAGGAAACCATAGCAA
>OAUH01000997.1_pt1 | contig 13368 bp, 15 predicted proteins | sample 1495121 | NCBI WGS metagenome assembly OAUH01 (sample SAMEA2580006, study PRJEB22360) | human gut metagenome | reverse complement strand
AAAGTACTGCTTGAAGTCATTGACCATGGTGACCAGTTTTTCAAACGTTGCTTCGTCGCGACAATGGTCCATCAGCAACTGCTCTGCGCCAAACATCTCCGGCACTTCGGTCAGTACGGTAGTACCGCCGTTAGCAATCACGTAGTCAGAGAAACGCCCCAGCATCGGGTTAGCAGTAATACCAGAAAGACCGTCAGAACCACCGCACTCCAGACCAAACTTCAGTTCGCTGAGTTTGCCCGGCTCGCGTTTATCGTTGCGCATCACGCTATACAGCTGATGCAAATGCGCGATCCCGGCCTCGATTTCATCATCCTGCTGTTGGCAGATCATGAAATGAACGCGTTCAGGATCGATATCGCCCAACGTTTCACGGAATGCGGCAACCTGGTTATTTTCGCAACCCAGACCAATCACCAGCACTGCGCCCGCGTTCGGGTGGCGCACCATGTTTTGCAGCATGGTGCGAGTATTGATGTGATCGTCGCCCAGTTGTGAGCAGCCGTAGGTGTGGCTGAAGAGGAACACGCCGTCGGTACCTTCAGCGTTGTTGGTCTCTTTCAGGAAACGATTTTGGATCTGCCGCGCGATGCCGTTGACACAGCCCACGGTTGGCAGGATCCACAGCTCATTACGCACCCCGACATCGCCGTTAGCGCGACGATAGATCTGCACTTCACGATCTGCCGCTTGCGCAGGCAGATCCTGAAAATCAGGTTGATAGCGATACTGATCCAGATCGCTCAGATTCGTGCGCGTATTGTGGGCGTGAACGTGTTCCCCCGCTGCAATATCCGCCAATGCATAACCAATCGGCAGGCCATATTTAATGACGTTGGCCCCTTTTGCGATATCCGTTAACGCAAATTTATGTCCACGAGCAACATCCTGGCGCAGCGTAACAGTCTGGTTATCGACACTGACTTCTGTGCCTTCAGCCAAATCCGCTAAAGCAACCGCGACGTTATCCAGCGCATGGATCTTGATGTATTGCATATCAACCCCAGACCTTAGTTCAGTTCAATGGCGAAGTAGTCACGCGCATTGTTAAAGCAAATATTTTTCACCATCTCGCCCAGCAGGTTGATGTCCGCCGGTGCTTCGCCTGCTTCCACCCAGCGACCGATCATCTGGCACAGAATGCGGCGGAAGTATTCGTGACGGGTGTATGACAGGAAGCTACGGCTGTCAGTCAGCATGCCGACAAAGCGGCTCAGCAGACCGAGCTGCGCCAGTTGGGTCATCTGACGTTCCATACCGTCTTTCTGGTCGTTAAACCACCAGCCGGAACCGAACTGCATTTTGCCCGGCATACCTTCGCCCTGGAAGTTACCGATCATGGTGCCCAGCACTTCGTTATCGCGCGGGTTCAGGCAGTAGAGAATGGTTTTCGGCAGCAGGTTTTCTTCATTCTGCTTGCTCAGCAGCTTAGACAGCTCTTCCGCCATCGGACGGTCGTTGATGGAGTCAAAGCCGACATCCGGCCCCAGCAGTTTAAACTGACGCAGGTTGTTATTACGCAGTGCGCCAATGTGGTACTGCTGTACCCAGCCGCGACGTGCATATTCGGCACCAAGGAACACCAGCACCGCAGTTTTGAACTGTGCCACTTCGTGCTCGCTCAGGGTTTCGCCTGCCAGACGGCGCGCGAGGATGCTGTCCAGTTCCGCTTCGTTCGCTTCAGCAAACATCACCACATCCAGCGCGTGGTCAGACACTTTACAGCCGTGAGCGGCGAAGTGATCCAGACGTTTAGTCAGGGCAGTTTGCAGGTCAGCAAAGCGGCGAATGTCGGTATCGGAAACTTCGCCCAGCTTCGCCATGTAGTCGTTAAAGGTCGCCTGTTCAATGTTAAAGGCTTTGTCCGGACGCCAGCTCGGCAGCACTTTAATGGTGAAAGAGCCGTCTTTGGCGATCTCTGCGTGATGCTCCAGAGAATCGATCGGGTCATCGGTGGTGCCGACCATTTTCACGTTCATCTGCTGCATGATGCCGCGTGCAGAGAAATTATCCTGCGCCAGCAGTTCGTTACATTCGTTCCAGATTTCATCGGCAGTTGACGGAGAAAGCAATTTGCCAGTGATACCAAACGGACGACGCAGTTCGAGGTGCGTCCAGTGGTATAACGGGTTGCCGATAGTGTGCGGAACAGTCGCCGCCCAGGCGTCAAATTTTTCACGGTCAGACGCATCACCGGTGCACAAACGCTCGGCCACACCGTTGGTACGCATAGCGCGCCATTTGTAGTGATCGCCCTTCAACCAGATGTCATACAGGTTTTTAAAACGATAGTCTTCCGCAATCTGCTGCGGCGGCAAATGGCAATGGTAATCGAAAATCGGCTGGTCTTTTGCGTAGTCGTGATACAGACGGCGGGCAAATTCAGTATCTAACAGGAAATCTTCAGTCATAAACGGAGTCATTTTCGTCTTCCTCTCAACGAGTGAGCTAGCTTGCTTATGGTGCGATGCTGACAAAGTTATCACACCAATTTCCAGAGTCCGAAGATATTTTCGTGAGTTAGATCAATAAACGTAGTTAAAAAAATTACTCTCAAAGTGGTAAATCTCGCTGCAGGCCGCGCCAGTACTGGCCTCGCCGTCGTCAGGTAATGTCCCTACAAATATTCGCACATTTGTGATGGCTCTCACCTTTTAAAGTTGTATGACAAGTTATCTTTCTGCCGTCGCAAATCATAAGTCGACGGAATGCAAATTGCCGATTCATTCATTTGTTAGATGAATCGGGTTAACCGGTACGGAAGCCGAATTAGCACGAAACTTTCATGGCAACGTTCGGGGCGTGCCGGTTTTTTTTCGGTTACCCGGTCGTAACTAACATCTTCAGCCTCTGGCGGGATGATGGCCGCGCTTCCTGCGGATATAACAAAACGATGAGGTTTTACATGCGTAAAATTAAAGGGTTACGTTGGTATATGATCGCACTGGTGACGCTCGGCACCGTGCTTGGTTACCTGACGCGTAACACTGTGGCGGCAGCTGCGCCAACTCTGATGGAAGAGTTAAACATCTCCACCCAACAGTATTCCTATATCATCGCAGCGTATTCTGCTGCTTATACGGTCATGCAACCGGTAGCGGGTTATGTACTGGATGTGCTGGGTACGAAAATCGGTTATGCAATGTTTGCTGTACTGTGGGCCGTGTTCTGTGGTGCAACTGCGCTGGCAGGTAGTTGGGGTGGCCTGGCGGTTGCTCGTGGTGCGGTCGGTGCCGCGGAAGCCGCGATGATTCCGGCGGGTCTGAAAGCCAGCTCCGAATGGTTCCCGGCGAAAGAGCGTTCCATCGCGGTAGGTTACTTTAACGTAGGTTCTTCGATTGGTGCGATGATTGCGCCGCCGCTGGTGGTATGGGCAATCGTGATGCACAGCTGGCAGATGGCATTTATCATCTCCGGTGCGTTGAGCTTTATCTGGGCGATGGCATGGCTGATTTTCTATAAACATCCGCGCGACCAGAAACATCTGACCGATGAAGAACGCGACTACATTATTAATGGTCAGGAAGCCCAGCACCAGGTTGACACAGTGAAGAAAATGTCCGTTGGTCAGATCCTGCGTAACCGTCAGTTCTGGGGTATCGCGCTGCCGCGATTCCTGGCAGAACCGGCATGGGGTACTTTTAACGCGTGGATCCCGCTGTTCATGTTTAAAGTTTACGGCTTTAACCTGAAAGAGATCGCGATGTTTGCCTGGATGCCGATGCTGTTTGCTGACCTCGGTTGTATCCTCGGTGGTTACCTGCCACCACTGTTCCAGCGTTGGTTTGGTGTGAACCTGATCGTTTCCCGTAAGATGGTCGTAACGCTGGGTGCTGTGCTGATGATTGGCCCGGGTATGATCGGTCTGTTCACCAACCCGTATGTCGCGATTATGCTGCTGTGTATCGGTGGTTTTGCTCACCAGGCACTGTCTGGCGCACTGATTACGCTCTCTTCTGACGTGTTCGGTCGTAACGAAGTGGCGACGGCGAACGGTTTAACCGGGATGTCCGCATGGCTGGCAAGTACGCTGTTTGCACTGGTAGTCGGTGCACTGGCTGACACCATCGGCTTCAGCCCGCTGTTCGCAGTTCTGGCAGTGTTCGACCTGTTAGGTGCGCTGGTTATCTGGACCGTGTTGCAGAACAAACCGGCGATTGAGGTGGCGCAGGAATCACATAACGATCCCGCACCGCAACATTAAGGCTTCGTGTAAGTTTTAGTTTCCCTTCAAAGCCGCCTTCTCAGGCGGCTTTTTCATCACTGCGAGTAGAGCTAAACTCGCAAAAGTGGTATAACAAATATAGTCTGCCGTATCATGCCTGGAGCGCATATGGAAATCACTGAACCACGCCGTTTGTATCAACAACTTGCCGCTGACCTGAAAGAGCGCATCGAACAGGGCGTCTATCTGGTGGGTGATAAACTGCCTGCCGAACGCTTTATTGCCGATGAAAAAAACGTCAGCCGCACCGTGGTTCGTGAAGCCATCATCATGCTGGAAGTTGAAGGCTATGTCGAAGTGCGTAAAGGTTCGGGTTTTCATGTGGTTTCCACCCAGCCGCGCCATCAGCAGGCGGCTGACAATAATATGGAATTCGCCAATTACGGTCCGTTTGAGTTGCTCCAGGCTCGCCAGCTCATCGAAAGTAATATTGCCGAGTTCGCGGCAACTCAGGTCACAAAACAGGACATCATGAAATTGATGGCCATTCAGGAGCAGGCACGCGGTGAACAATGCTTCCGTGATTCCGAGTGGGATTTGCAGTTCCATATTCAGGTAGCCCTGGCGACGCAGAACTCCGCCCTGGCGGCTATCGTTGAAAAAATGTGGACCCAGCGTAGTCATAACCCGTACTGGAAAAAACTGCACGAACACATTGATGCCCGTACCGTCGATAACTGGTGTGATGACCACGATCAAATCCTCAAGGCGCTGATTCGCAAAGATCCTCATGCTGCTAAGCTGGCAATGTGGCAGCACCTGGAAAACACCAAGATCATGTTATTTAACGAAACCAGCGACGATTTCGAGTTCAATGCCGACCGCTATCTGTTCGCCGAAAACCCGGTGGTGCATCTCGATACAGCCACCAGCGGCAGTAAATGAAATTCCTGTCCGACAGGCGCTACAGTGCGCCTGTTTGTCTCGTCGGTAAGCGAAAAGTATAAAGTGTCAGCCTGTGTAAATCCTCTCGCCTCCCTCCCCTGCATTCAGCAAAATCAGACTCCACGGACATGTAATTTTGATAACGAACAACGTTGACCTTTGTTACAATTAGATTCAATTTGAATTTATGCTTTTGAATGCTTTCTTATCTCACGATTTAACAGGGAATAGTTCAGGCTGTGTTGATGTATCAAACCCGCAGAACATACCAAGACAGCAATAACATTGCGGTAGTGCATCATTTAAAACCAGCGTGGCGTTAACCGATTCACCAGGAATAATGAATGGAACTTTTGACCCAATTGCTGCAAGCCCTGTGGGCGCAGGATTTTGAAACCCTGGCCAATCCGTCGATGATTGGCATGTTGTATTTTGTCTTGTTTGTCATTTTGTTCCTTGAAAACGGCTTGCTTCCGGCGGCCTTTTTACCGGGCGACAGTTTACTGGTACTGGTCGGCGTATTGATTGCGAAAGAAATGATGCACTTTCCGCAAACGATTCTGCTGCGGACCGTTGCCGCCATCCTCGGTTGCTGGGTCAGCTATATTCAGGGGCGATGGCTGGGCAATACCCGCACCGTACAAAACTGGCTATCTCATTTACCCGCGCATTATCATCAACGCGCACACCATCTTTTTCATAAACACGGTTTATCGGCGCTGTTAATTGGTCGCTTTATTGCGTTTGTCAGAACACTGCTGCCGACGATTGCCGGGTTATCAGGGCTGAATAACGCGCGCTTTCAGTTCTTCAACTGGATGAGTGGTCTGCTGTGGGTGTTGATCCTGACAACTCTGGGTTACATGCTCGGCAAAACGCCGGTATTTTTAAAGTACGAGGACCAGCTGATGTCATGCCTGATGCTGCTCCCGGTGGTGCTGCTGGTGTTTGGCCTGGCAGGTTCTCTGGTCGTGTTATGGAAAAAGAAATATGGAAATCGGGGGTAAGGGATGCAAATACCTCGCATGTCACTTCGCCAGCTAGCCTGGTCCGGCGCTGTTTTACTTCTGGTCAGCACACTATTGCTGGCCTGGTCCGCGGTTCGCCAGCAAGAGTCTACGCTGGCGATTCGTGCCGTTCATCAAGGGACAACGATGCCAGACGGTTTTTCAATCTGGCATCACCTTGACGCTCACGGCATTCCTTTCAAAAGTATCACCCCCAAAAACGACACTCTGTTAATTACCTTTGACTCCAGCGACCAGAGCGCCGCCGCAAAAGCGGTCCTCGACAGAACATTGCCCCATGGCTACATCATTGCGCAGCAGGACAATAACAGTCAGGCTATGCAGTGGCTGACCCGGTTGCGGGATAACTCTCATCGCTTCGGATAACTTCCTGTTATCCGAAACAGATCACTCACTTTGGTGATTTCACCGTAACTGTCTATGATTAATGAGGCGGTGGTTAACACGACCGCTTCGTTGTCTGGACAATCGTTCCTTTGTAATAGGTCCGAATCACAATGGAAGGTTCAAGAATGAAATACCGCATCGCTTTAGCTGTTTCTCTCTTTGCTCTTAGTGCCGGTAGTTATGCCACTACCCTGTGTCAGGAAAAGGAGCAAAATATCCTTAAGGAGATCAGCTATGCCGAAAAACACCAAAACCAGAATCGTATTGACGGTCTGAATAAAGCCCTGAGTGAAGTCCGGGCCAACTGTTCAGATAGCCAACTGCGTGCCGATCATCAGAAGAAAATCGCAAAGCAGAAAGATGAGGTGGCGGAACGCCAGCAAGATTTAGCCGAGGCGAAGCAAAAAGGCGATGCAGATAAGATTGCCAAACGCGAACGGAAACTGGCAGAAGCGCAGGAAGAGCTGAAAAAGCTGAAAGTGCGCGACTACTAACTCACAATAGTCACTACTTACTCACCTGGAGAAAACTATGTCGAAAGAACACACTACGGAACATCTGCGTGCTGAGTTGAAATCCCTTTCCGATACGCTGGAAGAGGTGCTTAGCTCATCTGGCGAGAAGTCAAAAGAAGAGTTGAGTAAGATTCGTAGCAAAGCGGAGCAGGCACTGAAACAGAGCCGTTATCGCCTGGGTGAAACCGGTGATGCCATTGCCAAACAAACCCGTGTCGCGGCGGCGCGTGCCGATGAGTATGTGCGTGAAAATCCGTGGACGGGCGTGGGCATTGGCGCAGCAATCGGTGTAGTGCTCGGCGTTCTGCTGTCGCGTCGTTAATTATGGCGGACACTCATCACGCGCAAGGGCCCGGTAAAAGCGTTCTGGGCATCGGGCAGCGAATTGTTTCCATCATGGTTGAAATGGTGGAGACACGTCTGCGGCTGGCGGTGGTGGAGCTGGAAGAGGAAAAAGCGAATCTCTTTCAACTTTTACTGATGCTGGGCCTGACGATGCTTTTCGCTGCATTTGGTCTTATGAGCCTGATGGTGCTAATTATCTGGGCGGTTGATCCGCAACATCGCCTGAATGCGATGATTGCCACCACCGTGGTGTTGCTGCTACTGGCACTGATTGGCGGCATCTGGACGTTACGTAAATCGCGTAAGTCTACGTTGCTGCGCCACACGCGCCATGAGCTGGCAAACGATCGGCAGCTGCTCGAGGAGGAGTCCCGTGAGCAGTAAAGTCGAACGTGAACGACGTAAGGCGCAACTGCTTAGCCAGATCCAGCAACAACGGCTGGATCTTTCCGCCAGTCGTCGTGAATGGCTGGAGGCAACAGGCGCTTACGATCGTCGCTGGAATATGCTGTTGAGTCTGCGCTCCTGGGCGCTGGTTGGCAGTAGCGTGATGGCTATCTGGACGATTCGCCATCCTAATATGCTGGTCCGCTGGGCCAGACGCGGTTTTGGTGTATGGAGCGCCTGGCGTCTGGTGAAAACAACCCTCAAGCAACAACAGCTTCGCGGTTAACTTCCTCTCTGGCCGGAGAAATTCCGGCCTTATCCCTCAAATTTTTTGAAAATATTTGACAGTTTTCCTTGCTAACAATCACGCTTCGTCACGTTTATGATTCTCTCCATCGACAGCAACGACGCTAATAGCGCGCCCTTGCACAAAAAAACAATCAGCAGCCTGAGCGGCGCAGTGGAGAGTATGATGAAAAAATTAGAAGATGTTGGTGTACTGGTAGCGCGTATTTTAATGCCGATTCTGTTTATTACGGCAGGGTGGAAAAATTACTGGCTACGCGGGTACCCAACAATATATGGAAGCAATGGGCGTCCCCGGCTTTATGCTGCCGCTGGTGATTCTGCTTGAGTTTGGTGGTGGTCTGGCAATCCTGTTCGGTTTCCTGACACGTACCACAGCCCTGTTTACTACTGGCTTTACGCTGCTGACGGCATTTTTATTTCACAGCAACTTTGCAGAAGGCATGAACTCGCTGATGTTTATGAAAAACCTGACTATTTCTGGCGGATTCCTGCTGCTGGCAATTACCGGTCCAGGCGCATTCAGCATCGACCGCCTGCTGAATAAAAAGTGGTAAGCACGCGCTATACTTAACGATAAAAAACGAGGGGGAAGCTCCTCGTTTTTGCTATTGGAGGATAGAAAAATGGGTCAACTGATTGACGGCGTCTGGCATGACACCTGGTACGATACCAAATCCACCGGCGGTAAATTTCAACGTTCAGCTTCCGCATTTCGTAACTGGCTCACTGCCGATGGCGCGCCAGGCCCCACTGGCAAAGGCGGTTTTGCCGCAGAGAAAGATCGTTATCATCTCTATGTTTCACTCGCCTGCCCGTGGGCACACCGCACGCTGATCATGCGTAAGCTCAAAGGACTGGAACCGTTTATTTCCGTTTCCGTAGTGAACCCGCTGATGCTGGAAAACGGCTGGACCTTTGATGACAGTTTTCCGGGAGCAACCGGCGACACACTCTATCAACATGAATTTCTGTATCAGCTTTATCTCCACGCCGATCCACACTACAGCGGACGAGTTACTGTTCCCGTGCTGTGGGACAAAAAAAACCACACCATCGTCAGCAACGAATCAGCAGAAATCATACGCATGTTCAATACCGCGTTTGATGCGCTGGGTGCGAAAGCTGGAGATTACTACCCACCAGCCCTGCAACTGAAAATTGACGAACTTAACGGCTGGATTTACGACACCGTTAACAAAGGCGTGTATAAAGCCGGTTTTGCCACCAGCCAGCAAGCCTACGACGAGGCGGTGGCGAAAGTGTTTAAATCGCTGGCGCGACTGGAACAGATTTTAGGTCAGCACCGTTACCTGACCGGCAACCAGCTAACCGAAGCCGATATTCGCCTGTGGACCACGCTGGTGCGTTTTGATCCAGTGTATGTGACCCACTTCAAGTGTGATAAGCACCGCATCAGCGATTACCTGAATCTGTATGGCTTCCTGCGCGATATCTACCAGATGCCGGGAATTGCCGAAACAGTCAATTTCGATCACATCCGTAATCATTACTTCCGCAGCCATAAGACCATCAACCCTACGGGAATTATTTCAATTGGTCCGTGGCAGGATCTCGATGAACCGCATGGACGAGATGTTCGCTTCGGTTAAAAAAAGGCACCTTACGAGGTGCCTCTGATAATTAGCTAAGTACGTGTTGTTCATGTCGGATGCGGCGTAAACGCCTTATCAAACCTACAAAACATTTATATTCAATATGTTGCAATGACCGCGCAGGCCAGATAAGCGTAGCGCATCTGGCAATTTTGCGCTTGCCCTTATCCTTCACAGCGCCTTATTAATTCATCGCGATAATATTTACTGCCATTTCATTCACGTCTATTCTTAATTTGCTGCTTTAAAAACAAGTGATTGAGCAAAATTGAGGCAAAAATGGACTGGTATCTGAAAGTACTAAAAAATTATGTCGGTTTCCGGGGTCGTGCGCGGCGCAAAGAGTACTGGATGTTTATTCTGGTCAACATCATCTTTACGTTCGTGCTGGGGCTACTGGATAAAATGTTAGGCTGGCAACGTGCCGGTGGCGAAGGCATCCTGACGACAATCTACGGTATTCTGGTGTTTTTACCATGGTGGGCAGTTCAGTTCCGCCGCCTGCACGACACCGACCGCTCGGCGTGGTGGGCACTGCTATTCTTAATCCCGTTCATCGGCTGGCTTATTATCATCGTCTTTAACTGCCAGGCGGGTACGCCAGGCGAAAACCGCTTTGGACCAGATCCGAAACTGGAACAAGACTAATAATTAAGCACCTTGTAAAAGGTGCTTAATCGATTATTTTCCGCTAAAAAGTTTGGGAATTTCCCGCAGACACCAGGATTTCGCCTCCCCCATACTGTCACGACGCCAGGCCATAATAATATCGATCTCGCTGGTCGATTCCGGGCTGACGACACGCAACCGCCCTTCCGCAATATCTTTTTCGACCATCGGATACGGCATCGTCGCCACGCCAAGCCCCGCCAGTAATGCCTGACGTTTATCTTCAATCGTGCTCACCGTTAAGCGCGGCTGTTTGTCCAGCAACTGTACGGTCAACACCGGGCGCTCACGAGCGGTATCCGCCACCGCAATTCCACGATATTTCACGCGCGTCACTTCAGATAACGGTTCCGGCTCCTGATGAATCGGGTGATCCGGCGCGGCAACATAGACGTTCATTAAGGTATAGAGTTTGCGCGAGTTGATCTCCGACGAGGAACGAAAATGCATATCCGGCGCGATAACGATATCCGCCCGCCCCTGCTCCAGCCGTTCCCACGCCCCCGCCAGCACTTCGGTGATGATTGCCAGTTGGGTATTGGCTTTTGCCGCCAGTTTGTCGATTAACGGGAAAAAGGCAGGTGTCGGTACCAGCGCCTCGGTCACAATGGTGAGATGCGTTTCCCAACCGCGCGCGAGGGCTTCCGCATCGGTAGTCAGTTTATCTGCGGCTTCCAGCAAAACGCGCCCTCGTTCCAGCAACATCCTCCCGACATTGGTGAATTTGGTGCGATGGCCCGAGCGGTCAAACAGCACCACATCCAGCTCTTCTTCCAGTTTTTGCATGGTGTAGCTAAGTGCGGAAGGCACGCGTCCCAGCTCATCCGCCGCCGCCGCAAAACTGCCCCGGCGATCGATCGCATCCATAACCCGTAGTGCTTCCAGCGTTAATGCCCTTTCTTTGGCCATTTCGTTCTCATTCAGGAAATTTGAACATACCGGGCAGAATATCTGGCTAACAATGTAGCGTCCAGCCCCTTACCATAAAAGGAAGTAAAGAGAGGTCAAGAATTATGATTACTACCCGAACTGCCAGGCAGTGTGGACAAGCAGACTACGGATGGTTGCAGGCCCGGTATACTTTTTCCTTTGGACACTACTTCGACCCGAAATTGTTAGGCTATGCCTCCCTGCGCGTGCTTAACCAGGAAGTGCTGGCCCCAGGTGCCGCCTTTCAGCCGCGAACCTATCCCAAAGTCGATATTTTAAATGTGATTCTGGATGGAGAAGCTGAGTATCGCGACAGCGAAGGCAATCATGTTCAGGCCAGCACTGGTGAGGTGTTGCTGCTCTCTACCCAGCCGGGTGTCAGCTATAGCGAACACAATCTCAGCAAAGACAAACCGTTAACGCGAATGCAACTTTGGCTGGATGCCTGCCCGCAGCGAGAGAATCCGCTGATTCAAAAGCTGGCGCTTAATATGAGCAAGCAGCAATTAATCGCCTCGCCAGAAGGTGGGATGGGAAGCCTGCTATTGCGCCAGCAAGTGTGGCTGCACCATATCGTGCTCGACAAAGGCGAAAGTGCGAATTTCCAGTTGCATGGGCCACGCGCGTATTTGCAATCGATTCACGGGAAATTTCATGCGCTTACGCATCATGAAGAGAAAGCGGCGCTAACCTGCGGTGATGGGGCGTTTATTCGTGACGAGGCTAACATTACGCTGGTTGCCGATTCCCCACTGCGCGCTTTGCTGATAGATTTGCCTGTCTAGTTGTTTTTACAGGGAGATGATGATGAGTAAAAAATCGGCCAAAAAGCGCCAGCCAGTGAAGCCCGTGGTGGCGAAAGAACCTGCTCGTACCGCCAAAAATTTTGGCTATGAAGAGATGTTGAGCGAGCTGGAAGCCATCGTCGCGGATGCTGAAACGCGTTTAGCCGAAGATGAAGCTACCGCGTAAAGACAAGTTGCCGGATGCGGCGTAAACGCCTTATCCGGCCTACAAAACCCAACAACATCAACAAATTGTGCAATTCGTAGGCCAGATAAGACGCGCCAGCATCGCATCCGGCACAATACCCAAAACCGGGCGTTTATCTGGCCTTGCTCGCCATAATCTCGATAATCTGCCGATCCGTTTGCTGCATCGAATGGCTTGCTAACGCACACAGGTTGGCAATCGACTGCTCAACATCATGCGCCACAATCCCTTCATTACCGGTTACGGCGGTATCATCCAGCGCCATTAACACCGCTTTCCACGCAGCCGAAGCACTGGTCGAAACCTTCATCGCGCAGCTGTTCGACGCACCATCGCAAATCATGCCGCTGACATCGCCGATCATACTGCTGATCGCCATCGAAATGGTTTCATAACGCCCATCCACCAGCCATGCCATCCCGGCGGCGGCCCCCATTGCTGCGGTCGTTGCGGCACAAAGCGCAGACAAACGCGGTAACTGGTTATGGATGTAAATCGCGCTCAAATGCGAAAGCATCAGCGCACGCGCCAGCCGTTCATCATCCGCTCCGAAGTGTTCTGCTACCACCACCACAGGCATTGTTGCGGTGATCCCTTGGTTACCCGAGCCGGAGTTACTCATTGCCGGAAGCGTAGCGCCGCCCATACGCGCATCGGATGCCGCGCTGGTACGAATCACAATGGATGAAGAGAGATCTTTCGCCAGCAAACCGCGCGCGCACTGTTTTTCCAGCGTCGCACCAATATGCAGCCCCCAGTTACCGCTCAAACCTTCCTGCGATAACGCACAATTTAACTTCGCAGAATCGAGAATAAAGCGGATCGCCGCAAACGGGACTTCATTGACGAACTTCAGGATCTCAGCCAGCGTCGTCCTGGAAAGCACCGTCAGCGGCGACTCTTGCTCGCCCTCTGTCACACACGCCTGCTGGGTAAACACCACACCATTGTGCGTCTCAATATGCACAATGTTGGTATGCCCGCCGACAATGGTGACACACGCCCACTTCTCACCGTTCCAGACTTTGGCGCGTGAGAAGAGGATTTCATCGCAAGGTTCCTGGATCTTAACTGAGACTTTC
>OAUH01000988.1_pt1 | contig 13468 bp, 6 predicted proteins | sample 1495121 | NCBI WGS metagenome assembly OAUH01 (sample SAMEA2580006, study PRJEB22360) | human gut metagenome | reverse complement strand
TTGACGGCCTAAGGAGATCCCCGCCCGCCGGCCGGCCGCCACGGTCGTCGCCTGCGAGAATCTGGACAATGCGCGCAAGGTGGCGTCCGCCTGCACGACCAGTTACTTCAAGGCGTTCATCACTTCCGACGTGATCGGACTGGAGATGTGCGGGTCGTTGAAGAACGTCGTCGCGCTCGCAGTCGGCATGGCCCGTGGAGCCGGATACGGCGAGAACACCGCCGCGATGATCGAGACGCGTGGACTGGCGGAGCTGACCGCGCTTGGCAAGGCCGCAGGTGCCGATCCGAAGACGTTCGCCGGTCTCGCCGGCGTGGGCGATCTGACCGCCACCTGCGGCTCGCCCCTGAGCCGCAATTACACGTTCGGCGCGAATCTGGGCAAGGGCCTGAGCGTCGAGGAGGCCACGAAGGTGAGCAACGGCGTCGCCGAGGGCGTGCCGACCACCGACGCCGTGGTCGCGCTCGGCGACGAGCTCGACGTGCCGACTCCGCTCGCCTACGCGATGAGCCGCGTGCTGAACGAAGGCATATCCTGCCAGCAGATGCTCTCCGAACTACTCGGCACCGAGATCACCGAGGAGTAGGCTGTATTACCCCCCCCCCCCCAGTCTCGCTGCGCTCGACAGCCCCCGCCAGCGGAGGCGTTAGCATATGCCCCGCAGCGAGACGGGGTGGTTCGCGCCATCGGCAAAGCTAATCTCACCGGTGCCCACCCTGCTGAGTTTGGCGGGTTTTGCAAGAGGCGAATTGTTACGGGGCGGTGCGCCATCGCACGTATTAGGCTATGACCCAGTATGTGCAAAACATGGCATGGGAGGAAGACATGGCTGAAACGGCCAAGATTCGCGTTGTGGTGATGTATGGCGGCAAGGCCGACGAGCATTCGATTTCCTGCATTTCGACTGCCGGCGTGCTGCGCGCGCTTGACACCGACCGGTTCGAGCCGGTGCCGGTGGGCATCACCAAGCAGGGCCAGTGGATCGTGGACGGCGAGGACCCGCGCGGATGGGATATGGCCGACGGTCTGCCGGTCGTCGAGAAGACTCCCGGCTCGCGCGACGTCGTGCTGGACGTGGCGCTCGGGCAGGATGGCTTCTTCGCCCGCAATGACGACGGCACGCTGAGCTCGCTGGGGCACGTGGACGCGGTGCTGCCGGTTCTGCACGGCCCGTATGGCGAGGACGGCACGATTCAGGGTCTGCTGGAGATGATGAATGTGCCGTACGTCGGTTGCGGCGTGCTCGCGTCCGCCGCGTGCATGGACAAGCATTACACGAAGGTGCTGCTGGCCGCCGCCGGCATTCCGGTCGCTCCCGGCATCACCGTGGACGCGCGCGGCTTCGACGCGGCGTCACGGTTCGCCGCTGATGCCGATGGTCTGCTCGCTCAGGTCGAGGAGGCCGGACTGGCGTACCCGCTGTTCGTCAAGCCGTCCCGCGCCGGATCGAGCTTCGGCGTGACCAAGGTGGAGCATGCCGGTGACGCCGCCGAGCTGGCCGCCGCCGTGTTCGAGGCGAGCCATCATGATTGGCGAATCCTGATCGAGCAGGGCATCGACGCGCGTGAGATCGAGTGCGCGGTGCTGTGCCCGAAGGCCGGCAGTGAGCCGCAGGCCAGCTGGCCGGGCGAGATCGTGCTCGACAAGCGCAACAGCGGCGACGACCAGTTCTACGACTTCGACAGCAAGTACATGGATTCGTCGGCGAGCCATGTGGAGGTGCCGGCGAATCTGCCTCAGGAGACTCTGCAGCAGGTGCGCGAGACCGCGGTCAAGGCGTTCAAGGCGGTGGATGGCGCCGGCCTGAGCCGCGTGGACACGTTCGTGACGCCGGACGGCGAGGTGATGGTCAATGAGATCAACACGATGCCCGGTTTCACGCCGATCTCCATGTATCCGAAGGCATGGGAGGCGACCGGCATCGGCTATACCGACCTTATCACCAAGCTGATCGACGGCGTGCTGCGATAGAAACCGACGGCACGGTTAGGAGAAACACTATGGGAAAACATGTTGGCGGCAAGCTGGTGCTTGCCGGAGCCGTAGCCGCGGGCGCCGCGGTCTGGGCCATCAAGCCGCGTTCGTTCAGCGACAAGCAGCGTCATTTCGTGCCGTCGGTTCCGGACGTATGGTATGCGCATCGTGGCCTGCATGACGCGGGATCGGGACTGACGCCGGAGTATGCGGCGCACAGCGGCGAGTATGTGGCGCTGGCGCGTCGCTGCGCATTGCGCGCAGGATACGGGACAGCTGACTTCAGCGGCTCTATCGCCCCGGAGAATTCGCTGGCTGCGTTCGCCGCCGCCTGTGAGGCCGGATTCGGCATCGAATTGGACGTGCAGCTCACCAAGGACGGCCGCGTGGTGGTCGTGCATGACGATAACCTGTTGCGCGTGGCCGGAGATCCGCGCAAGATCGCCGACCTGACGTATGAGGAGCTGTCGCGCATCCCGCTGTTCCCTGCGCCCGCGAAGCCGGGGGATGCCGAGGCGGCGCCCGTCGCCGACCCGGTGGCCGCCGCACAGTTCGCTCCGCAGGGCTACTACCAGCACGTGCCGCTGTTCGTCGACGTGCTGCGCGTGATCGCGGGACGTGTACCGGTGATCGTGGAGTACAAGTTCACCGACAACGCCGCGTGGGGCGAGCGGGCGGACGAGCTGATGGAGAAGGGCGACCAACTGCTGCAGGCGTATGACGGCCCGTATGTGATCGAGTCGTTCCATCCGGGCGCGGTCAACTGGTACAAGGAGCACCGTCCGGGGGTGTGCCGCGGCCAGTTGGCAGAGCCGGCGTCGCTCACCGGTACCGGGGCCAAGGAGTGGCTGGCCGGGCTGTTGGCGTTCGATTGGATCTCCCGTCCGGACTTCGTGGCGTTCGACTGGCATGGCGGCCCCTCTCCGCAGCTGCGGGCCGCACGCTGGATGGGCGCGATACCGGTGTCGTGGACGGTTCGCAGCGCGGACGAACTCGCCGAATGCGACCAGTATTTCGACCGCCACATCTTCGAGTCGTTCGTTCCGGATAGCAAATAGTCCTTTTATATAGTGCGTGCCCCCGTCGCGAAGCGACTGGGGGCATTAGCGTCCGTAAGTGCGCAGGATCGTCGTTTCGGCGCGAACATATGAACGCAAATCACCTCCAGTGAGCATCGCATCGGCCAGTTGGCTCTTCCAGCGCTCCAATAAGTAAGGTAAGTTAACAAATAGCGGAAAACTTCCGCGAGACAGTGTTGTCGCGACGGGGAAAAATCACTGTTCTTTGAGGGGATTTGCACAGGTTTTTTCACGCATACCCATTGGTATATGGCGAAAATTTCTATTTTCCTTGGAAATTAATAATGTTAACAACACACGTTCTTGTGTTTTGTTAAGAGTGTTATCATAGAAAACTGAGACGCGCGTGTCGGGCTTCCGTCATGCGTATCCGCTCAAGGTTAAGCCTTAGTGCTCCATGATGAAGGTAAGGAAATATGAGAAAACGAGTGGTTTCAGTGGCCCTTGCGGTTGCACTCGCTGTCGCCCCACTGGGGGTGGGCAGCACAGCGTCCGCCGCGCCGCTTTCTGCAAGTGATTTGCAGACTCTCGCGCTCCGTTCAGCGGCTAGCTCCAATGACGCGAACGCCAACGATGTCGCCACCGTCGCGGACGATGCTGCCGTGAACGGCTGGACGATTGACCGCAACACCGCCAAAGGCGGCGAAATTCTTGCAGCCGGCACTGGCGATTATGCAGGATGGACTCATTTCAAGTCCACCTCCGCCAACGGCAATGCCACCAGCAGCAGTGGCTATCCGGCTGTCGCCATTAGCGGCAAGACGATTGACCTGACTCGGGCTGGAGAGTTCTCCATCAAGGTCAAGTCCCCGCAGGCTGGTTCCGCGAACCGTTTCGGCTTCTACCTCGGCTACAAGGATCCGGGCAACGCCCTGTTCCTGGGCTATGACAAGGGGGGCTGGTTCTGGCAGAAGTATGTCGGCGGCAATGGCGATTGGTACAGCGGCACACGTGTCGCTGCCCCTGCCGCGAACGCTGAAATCACCGTCAACGTCTCCTGGACTGCCGCCAAGGTTGCCACGCTGACTATTGACGGACAGAAGGCGTTCGATGTGGATTACTCCTCGATGACCGCGCTGACCGACAAGCTCGCCATGAAGGCCGGCTCTTACTCCGGCACCAGCGAAGTCACTGATGTCTACTTCAAAAACTTCACCGTGGGTGAAGTCGCCAAGCACAACGTGACCGGCAAGGTCGTCGACGCCAGCGGCGCCGCCATCGCCGGCGCCGAAGTCGTCACCGGCAAGAACTCCGCCACCACCGCGGCGGACGGCACCTTCACCCTCACCGGCCTCGCCGCCGGCGACTACACGCTGACCGTGTCCGCCGAAGGCTACGATGACGCCACCAAGACCGTCACCGTCGCCGATGGCAATGCCTCAGTCGGCAACATCACGCTGAACAAGTCGGCCGAAGTCGCTACTGAGACGCTCTCCACCGCCGCCATGGACGTGCGCGTGAAGAAGAACTTCCCGTCCGTGTACGACTACACGATGAAGAAGCTCGACGGCAAGATCATGTACGGCCAGCCGAAGGACGTGCGCGTCATCACCATTAACGGCACCGACGTGACGCTGAAGGACTCCGACGTGACCTTCAAGAAGGTCAGCGCGACCGAGGCCCAGTACACGCTGAACGTCAAGAGCGGCGACAAGATCAACGCGGTCGTCACCGTGCAGATCAAGGTCGTCGACAATACGCTCAAGCTCAACGTCACCAAGATCGTGAACAAGGCGGATGACGCCAAGACCGAGGCCGAGGAGAACCCGGTCCAGACGATTGCGTTCCCGAACCAGAGCCTCATCTCCGTGCGCTCCGGTCAGGACGGCGCCCAGTTCACCGGCGCCCGCATGTCGTCCGACACTGCCAGGCCCGGTGACACCAACTTCGGCATCACCGCCGACACCACGGTCAGCAATGCGAACGACTACACCTACGGCTTCGTCTCGGGCAATGGCCTGAGCGCCGGCCTGTGGTCCAACTCCGAGCACGACGGCACCACCGTCGGCAACACCGTCGCCGGCGGTGCGAGGAACACCCGCGTGCTCACCTCCACCCAGAAGGTCGGCAAGGCCACCTCCTTCGGTCTGGGCACTGCACCGTGGTACTACCACCGCGTCGTGACCGACACGAAGAAGAACACCTACACCGTCGAAGAGACCGACATGCCGAAGATGGCCGTCGCCATCGCCGGCGACGAGAACGAGGACGGCACGGTCAACTGGGAAGATGGCGCGATCGCATACCGCGACATCATGAACAACCCATACAAGTCCGAGGAAGTGCCCGAGCTGGTCGCATGGCGCATCGCCATGAACTTCGGCTCCCAGGCGCAGAACCCGTTCCTGACCACGCTTGACAACGTCAAGAAGGTCGCCCTCAACACCGACGGCCTCGGCCAGTCCGTGCTGCTCAAGGGCTACGGCAACGAAGGCCACGACTCCGGCCATCCGGACTACGGCGACATCAACACCCGCGCCGGCGGCGCCGCGGACATGAACACCCTGATGGAGAAGGGCACCAAGTACGGCGCCCGCTTCGGCGTGCACGTCAACGCGTCCGAAATGTACCCGGAAGCCAAGGCCTTCAGCGAGGACATGGTGCGTCGCAACTCCAGTGGCGGCCTGAGCTACGGCTGGAACTGGCTGGATCAGGGCATCGGCATCGACGGCATCTACGATCTCGCCTCCGGCATGCGCAAGTCCCGCTTCGCTGACCTCAAGAGCAAGGTCGGCGACAACATGGACTTCATCTACCTCGACGTGTGGGGCAACAACACCTCCGGCGCCGAGGACTCGTGGGAAACCCGCAAGATGAGCCAAATGATCAACCAGAACGGCTGGCGTATGACCACCGAATGGGGCGCCGGCAACGAGTATGACGCAACCTTCCAGCACTGGGCCGCCGACCTTACCTACGGTGGTTCCGCCATGAAGGGCGAGAATTCTCAGGTCATGCGCTTCCTGCGCAACCACCAGAAGGACAGCTGGGTCGGCGACTACCCGTCGTACGGCCAGGCCGCGAACGCCCCGCTGCTCGGCGGCTACAGCATGAAGGACTTCGAAGGCTGGCAGGGACGCAACGACTACGCCGCGTACATCAGGAACCTGTACACGCACGACGTGTCCACCAAGTTCATCCAGCACTTCAAGGTCGTCCGCTGGGTCAACAGCCCGCTCGACGCCACCTCCGTGAAGGATGCCTCCGTCAACAACGGCAACGAGCAGATCACGCTGAAGGACGACCACGGCAACGTCGTCGTCCTGTCCCGTGGCTCCAACGACACCAACAACACCGCGTACCGCAACCGCACCATCACGCTCAACGGCATCACCGTGGCGTCCGGCGCGGTCTCCCCGGGCAACAGCAACACCGTCAAGGGCACTGAGTCCTACCTGCTGCCGTGGCTGTGGGACGTGAACACCGGCAAGCTCGTCAAGTCCTCCGATGAGAAGCTGTACCACTGGAATACCCAGGGCGGCACCACCGAGTGGACCCTGCCGAAGGATTGGCAGAACCTCGCCTCCGTCAAGGTGTACCAGCTCACCGACCAGGGCAAGACCAACGAGAAGACCGTCGCCGTCTCCGGCGGCAAGATCTCGCTGACCGCCGAGGCCGAGACCCCGTACGTCGTGACCAAGGGCTCCGAGAAGCAGATCTCCGTCAAGTGGAGCGAAGGCATGCACGTCGTGGACGCCGGCTTCAACGGCGGCCAGAACACCCTCAAGGACAACTGGGCCGTCTCCGGCACCGGCAAGGCCGAGGTCGAAGGCACCAACAACGCCATGCTGCGCCTGACCGGTGACGTGAAGGTCTCCCAGAAGCTCACCGACCTGACCGCGGGCAAGCGTTACGCGATCTACGTGGGCGTGGACAACCGCACCAACTCCCCGGCCAAGATCACCGTGACCAACGGCACCAAGGTCCTCGCCACCAACGAGACCGGCAAGTCGATCGCCAAGAACTACATCAAGGCGTACGGCCACAACACGTACTCGAACACTGAAGGCGGCAGCAGCTACTTCCAGAACATGTACGTGTGGTTCGTGGCTCCGGAAAGCGGCGACGTCAAGGTGACGCTCTCGCACTCCGGCGCATGCGACAACACCGACCATGTGTACTTCGATGACGTGCGCGTGCTTGAGAACGGTTACAAGGGCCTGACGCTCAACGCTGACGGCACCCTGAAGACGCTCACCAACGACTTCGAGGACAATGCCCAGGGCATCTGGCCGTTCGTGGTCTCCGGCTCCGAAGGCGTCGAGGACAACCGTATCCACCTGTCCGAGCTGCATGACCCGTTCACGCAGGCCGGCTGGGATGTCAAGAAGATGGACGACGTGCTCGACGGCAAGTGGTCCGTCAAGGCCAACGGCCTGATCCAGAAGGGCACGCTGATCTACCAGACGATCCCGCAGAACGTCAAGCTGGAACCGGGCGAGACCTACAAGGTGTCGTTCAAGTACCAGTCCGGCTCCGACGACATCTACGCCATCGCCACCGGTGACGGCGAGTACAACGCCAGCACCGTCAAGCTCACCAACCTGAAGAAGGCCCTGGGCGAGGACGGCACGGCCGAGTTCGAGATCACCGGTTCCATCACCGGCGACAGCTGGTTCGGCATCTACTCGACCTCCACCGCTCCCGACCTGCAGAACACGTCCGATTCCGCCGCCAACTTCGGTGGCTACAAGGACTTCGTCCTCGATGACCTGAAGGTCGAGCACGTGGCATCCGCCGAGCACACCAAGGCCGACGCCGAGGCGAAGCTCAAGGAAGTCAAGGACACCTACGACGGCAAGAGCGGCGACTACTCCGCCGAAGTCTGGACCACGTACGTGAACACGGTGGCCGAGATCGAGGCGCTCATCGCCAAGGATAAGCCCGACTACACCACCGCCTACAACAAGGCTGTGGCGCTGGCCGAGTACATGAAGAACGCACCGGGCGACGACTCGAACGATGCGTACGACGTGGCGACCGACGCCTACACCGTCGAGGCGGGCAGCCAGCAGGCACTGTCGGGCGGCAATGAGGGCCCGGCAAGCCTCGCCCAGGACGGCAATGCCGGCACTCACTGGCACACCTCCTGGAGCGCCAACGCAGTGTCCGCCGGTACCGCCTGGTATCAGTTCAACCTGAACGAGCCGACGACCATCGACGGTCTGCGTTACATGGCCCGCAGTGGCGGCGCGAACGCGAACGGCAAGATCAAGAAGTACAAGATTACGCTGACGCTGTCCGACGGCACCACCAAGGACGTCGTCACCAATGGCACGTTCACCACGACCAGCGGTGTCTGGCAGAAGGTCAAGTTCGACGCGGTCAAGAACGTCACCAAGGTGCGCATCACCGCTCTCGAAACCGCGGGACAGTCCGCGGGCGAGGTGAACACGTACGCCTCCGCTGCCGAGCTGCGTGTCACCACGGTTCGCGACGTGCCGAGCACCGAGGTCAAGGTCAACAAGTGCGATCTGCAGAACCTGTACGATGACGCTTCCGCCCTGACCGAGGCCACCTACACCGCCGACACCTGGAAGGTGCTCGTCGCCAAGCGCGACGCCGCCAAGAAGGTGCTGGACGACGAGAACGCCACCGCGCACGACGTGGCTCTCGCCTACCAGAACCTGAAGGATGCCATCGCCGCCCTGGAAGAGCGCGTGGACACCTCCAAGCTCGCCGGCCTGGTCGCCGATGCCGAGAAGCTCAAGGAATCCGCGTACACCAAGGATTCGTGGGCCGCGTTCAAGAAGGCTCTGGATGCCGCCAAGGCCGTCCTGAACAATGCGAACGCCACCAAGGCTGACGTCGATGCCGCGTACAACGCGCTGAACGCCGCGATGAAGGCCCTGAAGCCCGCCTCCTCCAAGCCGACTCCGAACCCGGAGACGACCGACAAGAGCAAGTTGCAGGCCACCATCGATCAGGCCAAGGCCTTGGATCTGAGCGGTTACACGAAGAAGTCCGCCCAGGCCGTGCGTGACGCCCTCGCCAAGGCCCAGAGCGTCCTCGCCGATGACAACGCCACCCAGGCTGACATCGACGCCGCGCAGAAGGCCCTCGCCGACGCGATCGCCGCACTGGAGAAGGCCGATGCCAACGGCAACGCCATCTCCAAGACGGGTGCGAACATCGCCGTCATCGGCATGGCCGGCATGATGCTGGTCGCCGCCGCTGGCGCGGTGTTCATCGCCCGCAAGCGCGCCGAGTGATATAAGTAAATAGAAAAAGGGAGGTCGCCCTGTGGCGGCCTCCCTTTTTTGTGTTCAATCCGTTATGGATGGCCAGGACCGCGTCATTCTGCCCCCGTCAGCGGGGGGCAAATATGTAGTCCCTTGTGTTATATTTCAGGCGTAGATGTTTCTCGGGCGCATGTCCTCCGGCAGGCCCTCCAGCAGTGTCGCCATGGAGCCTTCCTCGAAGACGGAGCGGATGCCTGCGGCCAGCAGCGGCGCCACCGACAGCACGGTCATGTTATCCAGGCGCTTCTCCTGCGGCACTGGCACAGTGTCCATCAGGATGATTTCGCGGGCGCCGCAATCGCGCAGGCGCTCCACGGCCGGGCCAGACAGCAGACCATGCGTGGCGACCAGAGTCACCGAGGCAGCGCCGGAGTTGCGCAGCGTGCGCACGGCCTCGCAGATTGTGCCGGCGGTGTCGATCATGTCGTCCACCACCACGCAGTCGCGCCCCTGCACGTCGCCGATGATGCCATGCGCTTCGGCATGGTTCGGGCGCGTGATGTCGCGAGTCTTGTGGATGAACGCGAGCGGGAGCCCGCCCAGCTTGGCGGCCCACTGCTCGGAAACCTTGATGCGGCCGGCGTCGGGGGAGACGATCGTCGCCTTGTCCATAGGCACGTGGCTGCGCACGTAGTCGATCAGCACGGGCATGGCGGTCAAATGGTCGACCGGGCCGTCGAAGAAGCCCTGCTCCTGCGCGGCATGCAGGTCGACGGTGACCAGACGATTCGCCCCCGCGGTGCGGAACAGGTCGAACATCAGGCGTGCGGTGATCGGCTCGCGGCCCTGATGTTTCTTGTCCTGACGGGAGTAGCCGAGGAACGGTGCCACGACGGTGATGGACTTGGCGGAGGCGCGCTTGAGGGCGTCGATCATCAGCAGTTGCTCCATCACCCACTTGTTGATCGGGTTGGTGTGGCACTGCAGCACGAACACGTCGGCGCCTCGAACCGGCTCCGCGAACCGCACATACATCTCACCGTTGGCGAAATCGTATGCGGTGGTGGGCAGCACGTTGATGCCGAGATATTGAGCCACTTCATTGGCAAGCTCAGGATATGCGCGGCCCGTCACCAAGGCCAGTCGCTTATCGGGTGTGCCCTCAAGGATCGCCGACATGTTTTTCCGCTCTTTCCGTCGATAGTTTCGTTACCGTTCACCGTGGTGATACGTTGCCGTACACAAACCTTATCCAATATACAAGAACCCGCCGTCCCAAGAGGAACGGCGGGTTGCGATGCTCACGGATTCTTCCACTTACGGCACGGTGCGCGCAGCAGGTGCCCCGTGCCGGGCGAAATCATTCCGATCAGTCGTCGTCCAGCGTGATGTCCAGCTTGTCGCCGTCCAGCGTGAACTGCCCGCTGATGCTGAAGCTGGTGGAACTGTCCGTCGGCTCCCAGGAGTCGTCATAGTTCTTGTACTCGTACGCCACCTTGGCTTCGCCGCCGTACACGTAGAAGCTGCCCGAGTCGATGCTGAGGTCATCAGTGGTGACGGTCGGGTATTCGGTGATGTTCCATGCGATGTTGCGGTAGTCGTCATCGGAACCGTACATGCTGAACGGGCAGCCTTCAGGCTGTGCATCCGTGGACTTGGCGCAGGTATCCAGCTTGTCCTTGATCTTCGCGTTGATCTCGTCTGCCAGAGCGTCGGTCGGCTCGGCAGAGATCGAGGCGGAGGATTCGAAGGAGGTGGTCAGCGTCGTCGAATCCGCGGTCAGATACTTCGACGTGACCGGTTTCACCGTGTACGAGCCCGGATACACCTTGAAGGTGTAGGTGCCGGAATCGGATGCTGTGGCGTTCTTCGCGCCGACCTTGACACCGTTGACGGTGAAGTTGGTGATGGCCGGTGACGCGTAGACGGAGATCTCCTTGACCAGCGGCGTCGTGATGTTCCAGTTCTTGAAGATCAGGAACTTGGATCCGTTCGGCGCGACCGTCAGAATGTCGGTCATGGACTTGCCGCCCAGCGTGTACGAGATCCGCATCGTGCGGGAGCCGTCCGCGTTGTCGGTGGCGGAGATGATGCGCTGGTTGCTGATCGTGGTCTTGTCGCCCTTGGAAGCCGCATTGGTGAGCAGCGTGCGCTTGCCGTTGGCGACCTGCGGGTCGGAGATGCCGTTGGCCTTGTCATAGTCGCCGGACGCGATGGCCGACAGGTAGCTCTTCGCGGTGTTATCGGCGCTGAACATGGTGGAGTTGACCACTGCGTAAGCGATACCGAGCAGGGCAAGCACGCCGACGATGGCGCTGATGATGATGGCCAGCTTCTTCTGCTGCGGGGTCATGGCCTTGGCTGCAGTCGGGGCGGCGGGAGCAGCCACCGGAACGGGGGCGACAGGTGCAGCTGCAGGAGCGGCAGGAGCGCCGGCAGGAACTTGGACAGTCGGGGCACCACCTTGGGCCTGAAAGGCCGCGGCGTCGGTGCCGGCAGCGGGAACCCCCTGAACCGGAGCACCGGGAACCGGAACGCCCTGAACGGGAACGCCCTGAACCGGGATGCCAGCTGCGGGTGCGGTCGGCGCTCCGGTGCCGGCGCCAGGCTGTCCGCCGAAGGACTGCTGCGGGCCTGTGTAGCCGGCGGCCGCGGCGACCTGTGACGGGAAGCGACCAAAGTGCGCTCCGCATGCCGCCGCATACGCGGTGACCTCGGCGGGGGGGGGGGGGGGGGGGGCGGCCCCCGCGGCGGGCGTCGGGCGGACCGTGCCGCCGACGAACAGCTTCCATGCGCCGCCCATCGACAGCACCATGGCCGGGCCGAATGTCAGCGCCACCACCTCGATCAGGAACGACCATACGGCCGCGACGAGGAAGTACCATGCCGCGATGTTCAGCGACACGTCAGAGGTATCGGACTGCATGGTGTAACCCAGCGTCACGGACGTGAACAGGAACGTGACGATCAGCCAGATCACCAGCGTGGCGACCGGAGACTTCCACGAGTGCTGCCATCCCGCATATGCCGGATCATAGATGTTGCGGGCCGCGGCGCGCAACGCAATGTAGAACGTGGTGATAAGGAACACCACGAATACCAGCCACAGCTGCCACGGTGCGCTGATGGAGCCGACGTACTGGTTCGAGAAGCCGAACAACGACAGGTTAGCGATATTACCGCTGGCCGTGATGCCGACCGCGCCGAACGAGCCGAGCGCGAACGTCAGGAACGAAAGGTACGGCAGCAGAATCGGGAACAGCATGAACATCTGGCCGTTGTGCAGGCTGCTGGACAGCATGATCAGGCAAATGAAGCCGATCACCGTGAACACGACCGCGTAGATGAACGCCGCATCAAGCAGCGTGCGCACGAAGCCGCGCGTGCGGTGAGCCCACTTCCAGGCCGCGGTGAACACGTTGTTGGAATCCGAGGCGTACTGGGCGAGCAGATAGCCGAAGAACGCGCCGATCGCGGCGAGCAGCAGCGTCATGAAATACGTACGGGCGGAGACGCCGGTCAGGATGGCCTTGGCCTGAATGCCGCCCATGCCGCCCATGCTGCCGGCTCCCAGCGTCAGCGGGAAGATCGCGGCGAGAATCAGATAGACGAATCCCATCACGACGCCGACGATGACGCTGCTGACGATGCCGGTCCACTTGAACCGGATGGCGAACTTACGCGCGAACCAGTATGCGCCGAACGCGGTGCCGAGAACCAGCGCCACGCCGGAAAGACCGACAGGCATCCATAGATGGCCGGACACGCCGAAGGACGACATGGAGAGGTTGCCTCCGGTGATGTTGGGCGACAGTTGACCGGATACGCCCAGAACCATCACCAGAATCAGGAACTGGAAGAAGTTCGGCGTCACCGTGCCGGAACCGCTGGCGTCACTCATCATGTGGGACAGGCCGGGGACCATGCTCAGCTTGGACGCCCATGATGAGCCGGCCGACAAGAAGAAGATGGAGCCGATCAGGGCCAGCGCCATCGCGCCGATCAAGCCGAAGGCAAGGCTGATTGCGGCGGTCTGCAGCGAACGCGCGGAGAACAGCTCCTTGAACATCGGGTTGGGGACGAACTGCTGCGGAGCGCCGGGCTGAACCGGGGCACCGGGTGCGCCGGGGGTAACGGGGGCAGGTGCGCCGGGGACGGGAGCACCAGGCGCGGGCGCAGCAAAAGTGCCGGGAGCCGGTGCTGCAGCCGCAAAAGGGGCGGGGTCGACCGTGC
>OAUH01000972.1_pt1 | contig 13717 bp, 10 predicted proteins | sample 1495121 | NCBI WGS metagenome assembly OAUH01 (sample SAMEA2580006, study PRJEB22360) | human gut metagenome | reverse complement strand
CGCCGAGCTTCGCCGACATCTTCTACGGCAACACCGCCAAGAACGGCGTGCTGGCGGCCATCATGCCGCAGGAGTCCGTCGAACTCCTGTGGAAGCTGCTGGACGAGGAGCCCGGTCGTCAGATGACCGTCGACCTTGAGCAGCGCACCGTCACCTGCGGCGACGTGACGTTGCCGTTCGAGGTCGGCGATTACGTGCGCTGGCGCCTGATGAACGGCTACGACGACATCGACCTGACGTTGCAGCATGAGGACGACATCGCCGCCTACGAGAAGATGCGCGCCGAGAAGTTCCCGTTCAAGCCCAAGACCATCCCCGCCAAGCATTGGGCCGAGGAACCCATCCAGTCCGCCCGCGAGCCCGAAGAGAGCGACTGGGCGGGCCCGCTGAGCGACCGCGGCATCATCTGACTGATCGGGCCAGCCTCAGCCAGCGATGCCTTTGCGCCGGTGTTGGTTGAGCGGAGTGAAACCTGTTAATGTCGTATCCGTATATCGACCGGGATGTTGGCCGGTCATGATGGCATGCACGGGCGTGATTGTCGCCCGCTGCAACGGAAGGGGCATTGATGGATTGGCATGCGTCCGTGTATGGTTCCCGCTCCGGCGGCGGCCAGTACCGCGACTTCTCCGACGGTGATGCCGACGATGACGGCGTCACGTACGGCGCTCGCGGCTCGTACGCCGACATGGCAGACGACACTGCCGGTGCCGCGGTGCTGCCGCCCTCCGTCGACGACGCCGAACTGCGCCGGCTCGGCGGCAACGCCGTGTTTTTTCGTGCGAAGGACGTGCTGAAATCCGGGCGTATGCACGACATGGCCGTATCGTTCAACGTGCCGGATTCGCCACGTACCTCGGGCACCATGCTGACGGGTGCGCGGGCCAACGTACGCCTGACAGCGCTGGTCAAAGGCGCCGACCGGTACGCGGACGATTACCGCGTCTCCGCCGCGATCGACACCGACGCGGGCAAGGTCGGCCAGTCATCGTGCACATGCCCCGCATACGGCCGGTTCCGGGGCGTGTGCAAGCATGTCATCGCGCTGGTCATGGCGTACAACGAACATCCGGATGACTTCGCCGCGGCTGACGATGGTAACGGCTCCACGAACGGTATCGGTCGCGGAGCCGCAGGCTTGGTTCCCCGGCAACCTGCCGTGCGCACGACCCGCGCGCTTGACCTGTTCATGCGGCAGCAGGACGACGAGCGCACCCGCAGATCGCAGAGCCGGCAGCTCGACCTGTTGAAGGAAATCGGCGGACTGGCTGATTCCGGAGGTGTCGCCGGCGCAGCCCAGACGGCGCGGTTCATGCCCATCGCCAGCGTGTCGCTGCGGCTCTCCTTGAGTTTCTCGCTGAACAGCTGCGTGGCGAAATTCCGCATCGAAGTGCCGTCGCGCGGCATCTCCTATGTGGTCAAGGACATCGCCTCGCTGCTGCAATCCGTGAAAAACCGCGAGTTCGTCGCATACGGCAAGAAGCTCGCGTTCGTGCACTCGCGCGACGCCTTTGACGAGCGCTCGCGGAACCTGCTCGACGTGCTCTCCCGCGCGCAGGACATCCGCGCCGTCATCAACAACGACAACAGCGCATACTCCTACTATTACCGGCGTCAGTCGGATGACGCGACGCTGACGTTGTCGGACGGTGAGGTCGCCGAACTGCTCGATACGTACGTCGGCACCGAAGACACGGTGGAATACACGGCTCCGGCACGGTTCTACGCGCCGACGATGCGCGTATCAGTCGTGGACGGCAATCCCGATCTCGGCCTTGCGGTGGAACGCGGCGACGATCCCGAGGCCTCGAACGGCAGTACGGCGGCGGCCGGTTACGTGATACGGCATGCGCAGCGCGTGGAACGATTCATTGAAGGACAGCGCTCGCATTACGTGATCGCGCGGCCGTTTTCCCAAGCCGAATCGGGCGCGGGCGTGGGGTCGGGCGGTCGGGCGCTGCTGAGCGTCGATCGTGCGACGATATACCGGTGCGATGCCGATTTTGCGCAGAAACGGGCACTGCTGAGCCTGCTGTGCGGTGAAAACGATCGCGAGGCGATGTATCTGAGCGAAAGTGATGTGGATCGTTTCGTGCGCACGGTACTGCCGCAACTGGTCTCCCGCCAGGAGAACGAGGTCGGGCGGGCGGTCGACGCCATTGGCGCATCCGCCGGTCCGAACGCGGAGGACGGTTCCGCCGCGTCATCGGTCTTTGACCGGCTCGTGCCGCCAGCTGGACGTGAAACCGGAGTTCCGGCGCACGGTGGCTTGATCATCGACGTGCCGCCCGAGCTGCTGGCGAAAATGCGCGTGCCCTGCAGGCTCGCGTTTTACCTCGACCGCGACCGCGCCGGGGTGACGTGCGACGCGCAGGCTCATTATGGTGACAAGCATTACCACGTGTTCGACGGCATCGGCGTCGACGCGTCCATGCGCGACAAGGAGATGGAGCGACTCGCAGTCGAGGCGATGCTCCACTATTTCCCGCGCCCGTCCGGTGCCGTGGCCGCCATCCCCGAGTCCGATGACGAGGCGATATACCGTCTGCTGACCGAAGGATTGGCGGTGTTGCGCGGTTTGGGCGACGTGATGGCGACGCCCGCGTTCGACGGACTGACCGCCATGCCGCGCCCGACGATCTCCATAGGCCTTTCGGTGAAATCCGGGCTCGTGGAGATATCGCCGATCGCCGACGAAATCGACCCGGACGACGTGCCGGGCCTGCTGGCGAGCTACCGTCGGCGCCGCAGATTCCACCGGCTGCGCAACGGCTCCTTCGTCGACATGCGCAACGTGGATATGTCCGACGTCGACGAGATCGCGGATGACCTGGGACTGCGGACCGCCGATCTGGAATCCGGCTCGATCACGGTGCCCGCCTATGAGGCGTACTATCTGGACCATCAGGTCGACGACGACGCGAAGGACGCAAGCTTCACCGCATACCTGGACGGCCTGCGCGTGATCGATCCGTCCACGTACCGCGTTCCCGCTGCGCTGGCCTCCGTGCTGAGGCCGTATCAGGTCGAGGGGTTCCGCTGGCTCAATGCCGTGTGCGACAAGGGATTCGGGGGTATCCTCGCCGACGAGATGGGTTTGGGCAAGAGCGTGCAGCTGCTGTCGCTGCTGCTTGCACGGCACAAGGAGTCCCGGGCCGAGCACCGTCCGAATCTGATCGTCTGCCCGGCCTCGCTGGTGTACAACTGGGTAGCCGAGGTGGCGAAGCACACTCCCGAGCTGCGCGTGGAGGCCATCGCCGGCACCAAACCGGAACGTCGCGCGATGCTTGACGGCGTGCGCGCCGCACAGCAGGACACCGGTGTGTCTCCGACGCGGGAATCCGCAAGGCCGTCGTCGGCCGCGGCCGCGTCCGACGACGTTCCCGACGTGCTCGTCACCTCGTATGACCTGCTGCGTCGCGACATCGACGACTATGCGGGACTTGAGTTCTACTGCATGACGCTCGACGAGGCACAGTACATCAAGAACGCCGCTACCAAGGTGTCGAAAGCCGTGCGCTCCGTCACCGCAGTGCATCGTTTCGCCCTGACCGGCACTCCGATCGAGAATCGGCTGAGCGAGCTGTGGAGCATCTTCGATTTCCTGATGCCCGGCATGCTCGGCTCGTACGCGCATTTCCGCGAACGGTTCGAGATGCCGGTGCTGAGCGGCGACGAGACCGCACAGAAGAAACTGCAATCGTTCGTGGGGCCGTTCATCCTGCGCCGTCTTAAGTCGCAGGTGCTCAAGGATCTGCCCGACAAGATCGAGAACGTCATCACAGTGCAGCTGCAGGGGGAGCAGCGCAAGCTGTATGCGGCACTGGAGCAGCAGCTGCGCTCGGTCATCCTGAGGCAGCGTCCGGCCGATTTCAACACCGGCAAAATCCAGATTCTGGCGCAGCTGACCCGACTGCGGCAAGTATGCTGCGACCCGCGGCTGATATACGAGAACGCCGACGGGCATGCCAGTGCCTTGAGCGCAGGGGTGCAATCCGCCGCGAAAGACCCACAGCAGTCCGTGAAACAGCCTGTGAAACAGTCGAAGGCGCGCAAGACCGTAAGCTCCGCGAAACTGGACGCCATCATCGAACTGGTGGACTCCTGCCGTGATGCCGGCCGCAAGATGCTGATCTTCTCGCAGTTCACCAGCTACCTCGACCTGATCGCGCAACGGCTGCGGGCCGACGGCGTGGAATACGACATGATCACCGGAGCGACGCCGAAGAAACGCCGTCTGGAGCTGGTGGACCGGTTCAACGCCGACGCGACGCCGGTGTTCCTGATCTCGCTCAAGGCGGGAAACACGGGCCTGAACCTGACCGGCGCATGCGTGGTCGTGCACGCCGATCCGTGGTGGAACGCGGCCGCGCAGGATCAGGCCACCGATCGCGCCCACCGCATAGGCCAGACACAGGACGTCAACGTGTATCAGATCGTGGCGAAGGACACGATCGAGGAGCGCATCCTCAACCTCCAGCGCAGCAAGACAGACCTCGCGCAACGGTTCGTGGATTCCGCGTCCTCCGCCACCGGACGGTCGATGGCCGCGCTCACCAAGGACGACCTGCTCGCCCTGCTGGGCTGAAGGTTTTTCCCCACGCAACAGTCAATTCGTCGCGATACCATCGGTGCTTGGATGTTCGTAAAGGAAAGGACGTGATGAGCGTGCGTAAGAAGCTGATGAGCGTGGTCGCCGCGGTGGCGACGGCCGCTGCCATGGGTGCGACCGGTGTCGCTGCCAATGCCGCTGATGTTGTTGCCGTGCCGCAGGAGGGGCTGTCCGACACGGGTGCGTCGATCGCCATCGTCGTGGTGCTTGTCGTGGTGCTGGCCGCGATTGGCGTGGGCGTCACCGTGGCCCGGAAGCGTCAGAGCGCTACGGGCGCACACGTGCAGGGCGAGGACGAGGGCGCCGCCGAGAGCGGACTGGTGGCCGATGGTGCTGATACGGCTGATACGCAGACCGTGCAGTTCGATGATGCCGCTCCGGCCGCGGATGACTCTGACGCCGGTTCGGAGGAATCCCGCGACTCCGAGTGATTCCGGAATAACCGCAATGTGCAAAAGGCCCTCTTCGGAGGGCCTTTTGCGCTGACATGGTGTTTTGCCGGTGTTTTTTCCCAGTCGGCCTTACGGCCGGTGGTTCCGTCCGTAGGCGAAGGCGAGCCGGCCGGCGAGCAAATAAGGTCGCGCCCGCAGGACGGGCGTCCTTGACTGCAGGGCCCGAAGGGCTGTCGCGAAGCGACTGGGGGTGGTCCCACATCGTGAGTGTGATTCGAGGTCTACGATCCGACGCTATCTGCATTTCGAGGGGTTGATTCGACGGTCGCGAAACATCTATCTACGTTTCGAGGGGGTGCCGAAACGCGATACCTGGAGTATTGAGCGCCAATCGCCATTGGAACCGTGCCGTTCTGGAGGCGTTCATACTTGGCTACCAACCCCCTGAAACGCAGATAGATGTCCCATGGGACTCGAATCAACCCCTTGAAAGCGAGATATCGCCAATCAAGGCTTGAAAATGTCGCCCACAGGCATATCGGGCCCACATGAGATGTCGACACTGACGTTGATGGGCGATACACGGCGTACTGTTGAACCATGAGCATGAACGATCGGCAACAGGCCCATGGGCAACCTGATGATGAGATGGAACCGGAAGGCCAGCGGCAGCCGGCTGCTGGAGACGGAAACCCCGAAAAACTCCAGATGCCTGCTGGTGACGCCCCGCAGCAAGTTGAGCAGCCGATGCAATGGACGGCCGGCGAAACGCCGCAGCCTTTGCCGTATTTACGGCCTGTGAATCCGCCGCAATCCGTGAACCGGCCTCAGCCGGTCGGCCACTCGCAGCCGCCGGTGGCGGGACAATGGGCACCGGCTTCTGAGCCACGTCCAATGCCTCCGATTCCGTCAGGAACAGGTCGGCCGGGGATGCGCCAGCCGATCCAGTCGTATCCGCCATATCCGTCACAGCTGTACCCTCCATACCCTCCGTATCCTCCATATTCCTCGGCGCAACGACCCGTCGCGCCGCCCATCCCTGTCGCCCAGCCCGTCCCGATCGACCCGGTCAAGGCCCGCCGCCGCTGGCTGCGAGGCACCGTCACCCGCCACGCGGGCCTGATATTCGCCTACCAGGGCGTGTTCATGGGCGTGAACGTACTGGCCTCGTTCGTCATCGGCATCATACTGGGCCTGAGCGGAGCCGCGGGGCGAGGAACGCTGACGGCCGAGTCGCTCAGCGCCGCCCTCGTGCAGCTGACCGGCGTGATCATGCTGCTCACGGTGCTCGGCGGCATGGGCTTCATACTGCCGATGCGCCGCAGGATGATATTCCGTCGCGACTTCTGGCTCGGCGAGCCCGGCCATGCGCGTATGAAACCATCGTGGCTGCTGACGTTCATCATCCTGGTCATGGCGATCCAGACGGCGATCGTCCTGATCCAGCTCGGCTTCTCGATGTTCGGCACTACGTTGCAATCGCCCACATCCGACAACATCAGCGAGGCCTCGACCAACATTTGGATGTGGCTGTATGTCGGCCTTGCCGCGCCGGTCGCCGAGGAGCTGGTGTTCCGTGGCGTGCTGATGCGCGGCCTGAAGCCGCTCGGCTGCGGTTTGCTGTTCGGGTTCGTGGCGATGGAGTATTCGCTGGTGTGGTCGATTGTGCTGCACGTGTTCAACAACGCCGTGCTCGGAGGCGTGCTGCCGTGGCTGGCGGGCCTGTTCGGCGACGCGGGGGACACGGCGTATACGCTGGGACTTTTGGGTGTTTCGATCATCGGCCTGATCGTCGTGCTGGTGAAATACGGCGGGGGATTGCGCGCCTATCGGCGGGTGAACCGCAGTGCGCCGGGAACGTATTGGGGGTGGACGTCGCCTGCGTTCCTAATTTTCGTGATCGTGAATGTGGCGATCACGATACTGTCGTTCGTCACCGCGATGATGGGCGTCTGACCAGCCTGGCAGACGGCCTGGCGAATGCTCCCGGTGTTGCGGGTCTGCCGCTGTTTTTACAGTGGATATATCGTCGTGTTTGTGGCGCCGGCAGCGGTCCGGCGTCGGTTGAGTGTCTGGAGAGCCATGAGTGATTTCGAGCCGTTTTACAACGTTGACTTAAGTTATGAGGATAATTATGCGCGCGGCCCGTTCGGCGAGTTCGCCGCGGCGCTGCGCGGTGATGTGCCGGCCGGCGAGGCCGCTTCGCCGGCGAAGTCGTCGTTCCTTGGCATCCCCGTTGACCTGCCGTTCGGCATTCCGGCCGGGCCGCTGCTCAACGAGCGGTTCACCACGGCCGCGTTCCGCATGGGGTTCGACATCGCCACGTACAAGACCGTGCGCTCGCGCGCGTGGGGGTGCAATCCGTTCCCGAACGTGTTGGCCGTGCACCCGACCAGTGCCGACGGCTCACTGACGCCGGGCAGCGCCGAACTGGATGAGGGCGTACTTGCGGACACGGACTATCGCCTGCCGATTTCCATTTCGAATTCGTTCGGTGTGCCGTCCCGCGACCCGGATGAGTGGCAGCCGGACATGCGCCGGGCCATCGCGGCGGCCGGCCCGGGGCAGGTGCTGCTGCCGAGCTTCCAGGGATCGCGCGTGGAGGGCATGAGCGGCGACGACTATATCGCGGATCATGTCGCAACCGCACGATTGGTGTGCGAGACCGGCGCCGACCTCATGGAGATGAACACGAGCTGCCCGAACGAGGGTCATAATCGCCTGCTGTGCCATGACCCGCATCTGGTCGGCCGCATCACCGAGGCCGTCAAGGGCGAAATCGGCGACCGGCCTCTGATCGTCAAGCTGGCGTATATCCCGCCGACCGAGGTCGAGGGTGGCTGGGGGCCGGATCGCCGCGTGATTGACGATGCCGCTCTGGAGCTCATGGTGCGTCAGACCGCCGCCCGCGGCACGGTGCAGGCGTTCAGCACGATCAATACGATTTCGGCCCGGCTCGTCGACGCGAACGGCGGGCAGGCGCTGCCCGGCAAGGGGCGCGACCGCAGCGGCGTGTGCGGCAGCGCGATTCGCGGGGCAGGCCTTGACATGGTGTCGCGTCTTGCGGCGATTCGCGAGCGGCTGGGGCTTGACTATGCGATCATCGGCGTGGGCGGTGTCGTGGCACCAGAGGATTACCGGGCGTACCGCGCGGCCGGCGCCGATGCGGTGATGAGCGCTACCGGCGCGATGTGGGATGCCGAGCTGGCCCGCAAGATCAAGGCGGATGACTGATCCGCTGTATCAGCGAATCGTTCTCAATAGCGTTTGTGCGAGTACTCCTCACATTTGCGAACAAAACGAACATCGGCTTACTCGTTGGAATATCGGCCATATGCATACAATCATGTTCGTTTTGCCGACGACGGGACTCGCACGTTTCTTATTGAGAACCATTCGCTGCGACATGGTAATCGGCTTCCGGCGCATTTCACGTGCCCGCCACATGCCGTATGGCAAACTAATGGATGTGATGTCCGGGGTGGCCCGGCGAATGAATAGGAGTGTTGAGGATGGCGGAATCGGAGAACGATGTCCTGCATGTGGTCGGCGGCAAACCGCTGAACGGCACGATCAAGGTGCGTGGCGCGAAGAACTTCGTGAGCAAGGCGATGGTCGCGGCGCTGCTCGCCCCCGGCAAATCGGTGCTGAAGAACGTGCCCGAGATTCGCGATGTGCATGTGGTGTCCGATCTGCTGCGCCTGCATGGCGTGGATGTGGAGGTGGATGGCACCAACGGCATCGTCAACATCGACGCGACGCATGTGCAGCTCGCCGATGTGGCGGATGTCGACACGCTGTCCGGCTCTTCGCGCATTCCGATCCTGTTCTCCGGCCCGCTGGTGCATCGTCTCGGCGAGGCGTTCATCCCGGCGCTGGGAGGTTGCGCGATCGGCGGCCGTCCGATTGATTTCCATCTGGAAACGCTGCGCAAGCTGGGTGCCACGGTCGACAAGGAGCACAAGGACGGCATTCACATCACCGCTCCGAACGGCCTGCACGGCGCGAAGATCCATCTGCCGTACCCGTCCGTGGGCGCGACCGAGCAGACGCTGCTGGCCGCCGTGCTCGCCGAAGGCAAGACCGAGCTGTCGGGTGCCGCAATCGAGCCCGAGATCATGGATCTGGTGGCCGTGCTGCAGAAGATGGGCGCGATCATTTCGGTGGATGTGGATCGCACGTTCCGCATCGAGGGCGTCAAGGAGCTCAATGGCTTCACGCACACGTCGCTGACCGACCGCATCGAGGCCGCCAGCTGGGCGTCGGCGGCGCTCGCCACGCGCGGCGACATTTTCGTCAAGGGTGCTACGCAGCCGGAGATGATGACGTTCCTCAACGTGTTCCGCAAGGTCGGCGGCAAGTTCGAGGTGACCGACAGGGGCATCCGTTTCTGGCATCCGGGCGGCGACCTCAAGCCCGTGGCCATCGAGACGGATGTGCACCCCGGTTTCATGACCGACTGGCAGCAGCCGCTGGTCGTGGCGCTCACCCAGGCGAATGGCCTGTCGATTGTGCACGAGACCGTGTATGAGAACCGATTCGGCTTCACCAAGCCGCTTGTGCAGATGGGTGCGACGATTCAGCTGTATCGCGAGTGCCTCGGCTCGCTGCCGTGCCGTTTCCAGCAGCGCAACTACAAGCATTCCGCTGTGATTTTCGGACCGACCCCGTTGACCGGCCGCGATATCGACGTGCCGGATCTGCGTGGCGGTTTCAGCCATCTGATTGCGGCGCTTGCCGCGTCCGGCCCGTCCAATGTGCATGGCATTTCGCTGATTGACCGCGGCTACGCGGATTTCCGCGGCAAGCTCGCCGCGCTCGGTGCCGATTTCGAGTAACGGTACAGAGAGCCTGTAGGGCCCCGATTTCCGCTGAAGGAATCGGGGCCTTCTCTGTGACTGATTATGGTCGATGAAAAGGATGCCCCGCCGTCGTCAGTCGTCGAAGTGCGCGAACAGCGACGCGGACAGCAACGCCATAGCGATGAGCACTGCGCCTGACGCGATGAATATCGCGGCGGCGGGGAGATGATCGAACGCCCAGCCGTACGCCATCTGCCCGAGCGGCTGCATGCACATGGCCAGCGCAGACAGCAGCGCCATCACTTTACCGAGCATCGCATCGGGCGTGCGCATTTGGATTGCGGGCACGGCGATGATATTCGCGCATGAGCAGATGACATCGCCGATGCAGGCGAAGGCCACGAGCGCCATCAGCCGCGTCCAGTTGCCGCCAGACAGCATGCAGGCCACGCCTTGGGGGATGACGGTCAGTCCGAGCAATGTCAGGATCTTCGTCATATGGCCAATTTTCAGCCGTCCGGCCATCATCGTCACGATGAGCATGCCCATCAGGGCCGCGACGCTGATCAGTCCGTCGGCAATGCCGTAGACGGTCGCGTCGAACCCCCATTGCGTGCGGATGACGAACGCGTATCCGACGGCGCCATAGCCGAGTACGACGAAGTTCAGCGCGGAGGCGAGCAGGACCATTTTCAGCAGGTTCGGTTTTTCCCGGGTCAGGAACCGCAGAGCGGCCTTGAGGTCGTCGAGTGGCGTCGGCATCTCCTCGTCGCGTTCGGGCATACCAAGCCGGATGAAGCATTCGATGGCCGCCGCGCCGGCGAATGCCGCCACGGAGACGGCCATCATCGGCCGGATGCCGAAGAACGAGTACACGGCGCCTCCGAGGAAGCTGGGTATCAGTGCGCTGACCTGCTGCACCTGACTGACTATCGCGGCGCTGGTGTTCAGCGTCGCATCCCCGTATTGGCGCAGCATCTGCGGCAGCGCGGATTCGACGGTCGGCGTCTCGAAGATACCGAGCAGCGATAGCGCCACCTGCATTACGCCCACGGCGATGATGCTGAATCCGGCGGCGGAGAACCAGACGAGCGCGAGCGCGACCGTCACGGCGGACGCCGCGTCGAGGATGACCATGAGCGTGCGGCGGTTCATCCGGTCGGCCAACACGCCGCCGAACGGGGCGCCGAGGATCATCGGCACGAACGATATGGCGAGGATGGATGCGAATGCGGTGGCTGAGCCGGTCTCGTCCAGCACCCACATCGACATGGCGAAGCGCAGCATCATGTTGCCGAACAGCGAGATGCCTTGCCCGGCGACGAGCAGGATGAAATTGCGGGAGCGCAGCGGATGCGCGGCCTTTGGCTGCGCTTGCGGCTGCGGTTGCGGTTCGGGGGAAGTGTTGGGTTGCTCTGTTTCGTGCTGTGCCGCGGGAAGCTGTGTTTCGGAGGGTTGTGCCGGTGTGGTGGGCATGGTGGGTTCCTTTGCTGCTGGTGGCGAGTTGGTCTCGGTGTTTTGCGTTGGTGGATTTGGCGTGAGTTTGATGGATGGCACGGCAATGTATTGGGGCGGACGATTTTGACGCCGGAGTTGGTGGTTCATCGGCAATCATTCATACCGACTGACGGTATGTAAATCGGTGCTGGAGCAGGGGCGAAACATTCGTGCCGCGTCCTGCCCCGGAGTCAGCGTCGTCTAGTGTGCGTCGCTTACCGGACTGGTGCCGCCTCCGTCTTGTTGCTCGGCGGCGCTGCCGCTGCCGTCGCCGGCGAAGGCCATCATGCCGTCCGTGGCGAGATCGATGAGATGCTGGTCGAAGACCGGCGCGTGCAGCGCGTCGAGCATGGTGGCGAGGCATTGCAGACGATACCGCAGCTGCGTGCGCGTGGCGGGGAAGAAGCGTGGCATCAGCCAATAGTTGCATAGCAGGGCCAGCAGCTGCGCCACTTCGCGCGGGTATTCGGTGGGGATGGAGCCGTCCAGCTGGCCTTCCTCGATCAATGGCTCGAAGTTTTTCGGCAGCTCGGTTGACCAGAATCGCATGTTGGCGGTGAATGTGGCGGGATCGTCGAAGAACGGCACGGTGGCCTTGACGAGCGCCAGGTGCGCGGCGTCTCCCAGCGAGTTGGCGAACAGCGAGCGGAGCTTTTCCATCGCGTTCATGTCGTCGCGTTTCGCGATCTCGTCGCACAGGGCCTGGCTGGCGTGCCAGTCGTCGGTGTTCAGTCGTTCGAGGATGGCCTCTTTGGACTTGAAGTGGTGGTAGATCGCGCCTCTCGACAGGTCTCCCAGCTTATCGATGATGTCCTGGATGGAGGTCTTGTCGTAGCCTTTCTCGGCGAACAGCTTTTTCGCGGCGGCGAGGATGCGGCGTTCCGTCACCTCGGGGTGCGGGTTGCGTGCCATGGTTCCTCCTTTCGATATGTCATCAGTATACATACTGACAGTCGGTATGTATGACTGCGTGTCATGATTGCGGCCGTCTGTAGGGCCTTTTCGGGGTGGCGGCATCGCGCAAAATGGGCAAAACCGTATTAAATATCGGTTATATGCTATGTTGGTCAATGTTGGGCGTTGGCGCTTGACCGAACGAAAGAAGGCACATATGACAGATCCCAATGCCGGTTTCCCCACTGGAAACAACTCTTATGGAGCCCCGCAGCCCGCTCAGCCGGCTTCGGACTCAAACGCGGCCTATCAGCAGCCGCAGTACACCGCACCCGTGCCGCCTGCCCAGCCCGTGCCGCCTGCAGGGGCACCCTATCAGGCGCCGGCAACCCCCGATTACGCGGCGAACATCCAGAACTCCGTCGCCGGTTTCGCCCAGAACCTGGGTGGCAAGAACGTGACCGTCGGAGGCTAGTCATTCGACTTCATTTCCATCATCACCTACGTGGCCGGCGTGCTGGCTATCATCGCCTGCATCGTGCCGTTCGTGTCGGCGTTTGGATACAGCGCCAGCCTGTTCCAAGGCGGGGACGGATGGATTGTCCTCGTTGCGGTTCTTGCCATCGCGGCGCTCACGTTCTTCAAGAAGCACCTCCCCGCAATGATCATTTCCGCCTTGGTGCTGGTACTCAGCATCTTTGAGATGGTGTATTCCAAGATCAAGATCAACAGTAGCTTGGACGAGTTCGGCAGCAACTATGGCAGTCTGGGAAGTCTAGCGTCCGGCTACGCGAAGAATGCGGTGGCTCTCGGTATTGGTGCATACTTGCTCGTCATCGCGGCGCTGGGCCTGATTGTCGGCACCGTGCTTGCGTTCGGCAATCAGAAGAAGGCCGCGAAGGTCGCGGTGCCGGGTGTTTCCGCCCAGCCGCAGTATGTGCCGACGGCATTCCCCGGTGCTCCGGTCCCGGCACCTGCCGCCCCTGTGTCCGATGCCGGCGTTCCTCAGGCTCCCACTGCACCGCAGGCCCCGACCGCACCGGTCGCCCCGACTGCGTATGAGCAGCCGGCGCCTGCCGCTCCGGTTTACCAGCAGCCCGATTCGGACGCTTCCTACCCGGGGCAGACCCCGCAGGCCTGATTTCTAGGTCTTCCGCGTTCCGCGCCTGATCGGCGTGAAGCGTGACCAATGAGCCGCTGTGCACATGCGTAGCGGCTCTTCACATATGCGACGGATCCGAGCCCAATGACCCTGCCGATAATCCGGGAAATATGAACGGCCGCACGCACCCGCGATGCCGCGATATTGTCTGCTCTCATAGGCATAATAGAAAAGTTGTGTCTGGAGGATACGTGTATGCGAATCCGCTAGCACAGCACAGCAATATACGTTGCGGGAGGAATCCGCTGCGGGCGACCGCCGCGGGTGCCGACATCACCGCTTCATAGAAAGAAGAACCATACAATGGCTCCCAAGAAGAAAGTCTCGGCGCTGATCAAGCTCCAGATCCAGGCTGGCA
>OAUH01000971.1_pt1 | contig 13735 bp, 7 predicted proteins | sample 1495121 | NCBI WGS metagenome assembly OAUH01 (sample SAMEA2580006, study PRJEB22360) | human gut metagenome | reverse complement strand
TTTACATCCGGGTGAAGAGGGGGGGGTACACCCGGATGTAAAGGGTGGCAACATGGGGGTGTTCGTGAAATTATGTGCTTATTTCTGCCAAAAAAAGAGATAGCTTTTGTGGAATGAAGAACCATATTGTTTTTCAATCATATGATAAAAGCTCCATATTTCATGAGTGACAAAGGATTTTTTTAATACACAGTCAACCAAAATCAGGACGAGACAGAGTGACAGAGTAGTGATAGAGTAGTGATAGAGGAAAATGTCATCTATCACTACCTCTAACGTTTAAATATCAATAACTACAGGCTCGTCAGTGATAGAGTGATAGATGAAAACAGTTTCTATGATTTCTCCCGATAGAGAAGAAAGGTATGCCAAGTGAAAACTTACTTACGAAATGACATAAATCAGGCATGGATATAAACCCATATAATCCATGCCTAAAAAATCGTGATGAAGATGTGTTTTGACATCTCCTTGTTATTAGGAAATAAGCCTTTATTTGTCCAGCTTAGCACAAATAAGTTCGGCCGCCTTCTTTCCGCTCATCAGCATACCGCCAAAGATCGGCCCCATGCGGAAACTACCACTCACCCCATGGGCAGCCATACCAGAGACGAACAGTCCCGGATAGATTTCCTTCGTATTTTCTACGGTTGTAGACTCACCCAGCTCGACATTCAGCGAACGTTCGCCGATCACGCCCCCAGTCGGAGTATTCAGCTTGATATCGTTCTTGCGAGCAACCACGCGTGCGATTTCACAGTCGTGGCCGGTTCCTTCCAGGACAGCCTTGGACATGATTGTCAGCGGGTCCACATGCATACCTTCGCGGATAACCGGAGCCCAGTTTACCACCACTCCGGCTACGGCATCGTTATGGAACACTACATCTTCTACGGAATAGCAGTTGAAAATAGTCGCACCGGCTTTCGTCGCACCATAGATCAAAGCCGAGGTCGTGTGTACGGAATCCATGATATAAGTACCGTTTCCGGCATCCTTATAACTTACACCCAACTCACGCACGATCGGCATAGCCTCTTCCTGAACCACGATATCGTTGAACATCATGGCGCCCCCCCACATACCTCCACCGGGGGCCAGCTTACGGTCGAACAAAGCCACCTTCTTTCCGGCCTTAGCCAGATAATAAGCGGCTACGATACCAGAAGGACCACCACCGACAATAGCGACATCAATAGACAAATTGCTCTTTAACTTCGCAAAGTAAGAGTCGATAATTCCTGTTGAAACAATCTGTTCCATTACAAAATAATAATTAGAGTTTAAACATCGGGAAGCACATAGAGGTAACGCTTCCCTTTATTTAGTAATTCTACCTTTTCCCTTCACGGCGTTATCCGGCAGGTTCAATGGGTATAATCTCAGCCTGTATAGTAAGGCACCCCTATGATAAGTCGAAGGCAAAGATATAATAATTATCCGAAATGCGGCGGACGCTTGTCCATTTTCCGTTCCACAAAATTCTTCATGAACGCAACCGTCTCGTCTATCCCCAACACAGAGACATCTATCGAAAAGTTGTAGGTGGATGCAACGCCCCATTCCTTATTCGTATAATAGTTATAATAAGCAGCACGCGACTTGTCGGTCTTCAGCATCAATTCCTCCGCCTGTTCGACCGTCAGGTTCTGGCTTTCGATGATCCGTTGAATACGGTTTTCCTTGTTGTTATGAATAAAGAAACTCAGGCAGTCAGGATTGTCACGAAGGATATAGTCGGCACATCGTCCGACAATCACACAAGAACCTTTTTCCGCCAGGTTACGGATCGTATCGCTCTGATACAGGAACAAACGGTCGTTAGACAGTACATCGGCATACGGCGGGAACAACCCCATATACGAATAGCCCATCGTAAAAGCATACGCCAAACCACTGGAAGCCTTCTCGTCCGCTTTCTCGAAAAACTCCTCGCTCAGTCCGCTTTCCTTCGCGGCAAGCGCCATCAGTTCCTTGTCATAATAGCCGATGCCCAGCTCTTTTGCCAGCTTCTGTCCTACCTCGCGACCACCGCTGCCAAACTGCCGGCCGATGGTCAATATGATTTTATTATCCATGTCTATCTATGTTTTTGGTATCAAGACAAAGGTAAATAAAATTTATTTAGAATGAAACTTCCTGAACTGGTTTATCAAGACGAGAGCCGTAACAATCGTAGCTGTCGTGTCGGCGATCGGGATGCTGATCCATACGCCAAGTGTTCCGAACCATCGGGGAAGAATCAACAAGCAGGGAACGAGGAACAGCATCTGCCGGGTGAGCGAAAGAAAGATCGCCTTCTTAGACATCCCGATGGAAAGGAAAAAGTTTGTCGCCACCATCTGGAAACCGACAATCGGAAAGACCGCAAAGACGATATGCAAACCGTACACCGCCGCCTCGATCAGCTCCGGATCGGTCGTAAACATGCGGACGATCACCGACGGGAACAACTGACAGAGCAAAAACCCTGTTGTCGCCACCCCTATCGCCCACTTCATCGTCAACTTCGTCACTTCCGTCACACGCGAATATTGGCGGGCACCGAAGTTATAACCGGCAATCGGCTGCATCCCCTGGTTGAACCCCATGATGATCATAATAAAGAGGAATACCACCCGGTTCACGATCCCGTATGCGCCGATCGCCATATCGCCGCCATGCTCTTTCAGTCCCCGGTTAATCAGTATTACGATCAGACAGGCACAAAGATTCATCAGGAAAGGTGACATTCCGATATAAAGAATCCCCTTCACGATTTCGCTTTTCAGCCGGTAAATGCCTTTCTTGAAATGCAACAACTCCTTCGGACGGGAAAAATGAATCAACTGTCCGGTCAGCGAAATGACCTGAGAGATGACGGTAGCCCATGCCGATCCCTTGATCCCCCAACCGAAACCGAAGATAAAAAGCGGATTCAGTACACAGTTGATCACCACCGACGCCAACGTCGCATACATCGCTAATTTAGGGAAACCGGAAGAACGCAACACCGCATTCAGTCCTAGATACATATGAGTAATCACATTTCCTATCAGGATCACATTCATATAATCGCGGGCATACAAAATCGTGTTCTCGCTCGCCCCGAAGAAATAGAGGATCGGATCGAGCAACAACATAAAGACCAACGTAAATGCGAGTCCCAAAACTACGTTCAGCACCAGTACGTTTCCGAGCACCTTGTTCGCCCCTTCATAATCTTTCTGTCCCAACTTCACGGACACCAGCGTTGAAGCCCCCACCCCAACCAGAGAACCGAAAGCAGCCGCAAGGTTCATCAATGGAAAAGTCAAGGCCAAGCCGGAGATCGCCAACGGTCCTACCCCGTGTCCGATAAATATACTGTCTGCCATATTGTAGAGCGAAGAAGCGGTCATGGCGATAATGGCCGGTATGGCATACTGTGTCAACAACTTGCTGATGCGCTCGGTTCCAAGCACTAAAGGAGAATTTTGTTTACTCATGTCACAAAGATACGCAGAATCCGAAAAAAAGGTTACTTTTGTTTTCTTATAAAGTATAAAAAATGGCGGAAAATTTAATAATCAACGGTGAGAACAAGCGGGAACTATATGAGACGCTGCTTCCTCAATTGCAATCGCTGACAGCGGGAGAGACGGACGTCGTCGCCAATATGGCGAATGTCGCCGCTGCCCTGAAACAAACATTCGATTTCTTCTGGGTAGGCTTTTATGTGGTAAAAGAAGAGATGCTCGTGCTTGCCCCGTTCCAGGGGCCTCTTGCCTGCACGCGCATCCGGTACGGGAAAGGTGTATGCGGAACAGCCTGGAAGGATACACAAACAATCATTGTCCCGGACGTAGAGCAATTTCCGGGACATATTGCCTGTAGCTCGGATTCACGGTCGGAAATCGTCGTACCGATAGTCAGAGATGGAAAAGTGGTTGCCGTACTGGACATTGACAGCGACAAGCTGAACGAGTTCGACAAGACGGATGCGGAATATCTGGAACGACTTTGCGCAATCTTACCGTTTTGAACGGTGGAAAACATATAATTGTGGCAACCCTTCCCCCCCTAATCCGTCCAGGAAGAATCCATATGATATAATTTGAAAAAACGGAAGCCTCAGATGGAGGTCTTCCGTTTTTTATTGTCTATTCGACCGTCACCATCTTTCCCTCCGTATTCGCCCGGACAAGATGGTCATACATCGCTTCGCAATAGACCGGAGGCAAATAGAAACGGCCAGGGTAGACAGCACAAAGATTGATACGGACCGTCACTTGCTTTCCGGCAGGCAGATAGTCAATATAGCTGTAAGCACGATCGTCACGAATATCTTGGTAATTGACACCTGTCACCCGATTGTCAACCGTGTCGCCTGTAAGGAAGCGCGTGTTCAATATCTCCCAACCAGCCGGAAAAACCTCAGTCAGCACCAGGTGGCTATAGCCACGAGGAGACGAATTTGCGACGGTCACCACAGCCATGAAGTTCGTACCCTGCTGCAAAGCGGAGGTATTCACCGGATGGCCGTCATGATCCATATAGCTGACGGCGAGCGTAAGACCGTTCGCATAGGCTTCCTCTTTACCCTCGGCTGGGATACCTTCGGCCACGAGGCGGGCGAACAGAGTGGATTTGCCGGTGTTCTTCAACTCTAAGGAGGCAGAAGAGGCAGCCTTGTCAAGCAAAGTCTCCGTCCAGATGTTCCGAGTGGTGGAAACCTTCTTCGTCTTGCCGTCTACGGCATAGGAGAAGTCCATCAAGCCGGACATCTTATATTTCTCCATATAGTCGGAAAGAGCCACCAGGCTGAATGCCGTGGATTGCGTGCTCAGCCAATCGTCGGATGCGAGCGTCTTGGATATTTCATTCGTCAAGAGAGCCGCTTCCTTGCCGTCTCCGAGTAGACAGAACGTCATCAGGCGGATCGAAATATCACGCAAGTCGCTGCCGAACGTCTGATCGTATCCGGAACAAGCCGTTGTCAGAGCCGTTGTCTTTACAACCAACTCTTTCGATACATCCGGACGTCCGACCAAAGCATAACCCGCCGCCAACAGATAGCGACTCATAGACATGAGCGTCTTACTCTCTTTCAGGCGATTCATGGCGCCGACCTCGGCAACTTGCCCTAAAGCGAGGACAAACAGGCGGTATGCCTGCGTCATTTCTTCGGATTCGGCAGAATAGGAGGCTTCCGGTTTCCAGTTACGGGCAATACGGCTCAAGTCATTCAACGCATTCCGCTTCATGCCTTCGGGTACAAGGTAACCTTTCTTCTCCGCTTCGAGCAGAAAGTGGATGGCATAAACAGTCCCCCAAGCATTGGGAGCCGTTCCACCAGGCCAGTAGGAGAAGGAACCGTCTACCGTCTGGTAGGAACGCAGGCGACGGATCACTTCTTTCACGGTCGCTTCAGTCGATTGCTCCTGTTCGCGGGTCAACGAGGCGACCCCGCTCAAGTACAGTTGCGGGAATGCCTTCGAAGTGATCTGTTCAACACATCCATGCGGGTAGCCCAACAGGTAGGACAACCGCGTGGAGAGGTTGACAGGTTGGACATCCGACATTTCGAGCACAAGGGAGTTCGTACCCTCCACGCCGGGAAGGCCGACCGTCCCTTTCCAGCTCTTTCCGGCTTCGAGCGTCACAGGTGTCACCTTGATTTGCGGACGGCGTACGGAACGGATTTCGATATCGGTTTCATATACAGACTTTTCACCACCGCCGGTAGCCGTGATCTTCACGTGTCCGGCTCCGGGGATATCTTTCACACGAATGCGGAACTGCGCCAGTTTGTCACTGACCGTTTCAAAGTGCAGCATATGGCTCTTCTCGCCGACTACCTCCATATTGCCGGAGCAGGCGATCGTGACCTGCACGTCTCCAACTCCTTTTTCGGTGGCAAAGACGGTAGCAGGAACCACCATCTCCTCTCCTATGCCGATAACGCGCGGGAGTGTGCCGAGCAGCATGACAGGCTTGCGCACGAGCACGCTCTTCTCCGTGTTGCCGTAAGCCTCCCCGTTTCCAGCGACGACCATGACGCGGACACGGCCGTTGTAGTTCGGCATCTTATAGGTATGCTGCCGTTTTTCTCCCTTTTTCAGCAGAAACGGACCGGCAAACTGCACGACCGGCTTAAAGCGGTTCACTATCGCCTTCGGACCTTTGTTCAAGGCAGCTCGTGCGCCACTGCGAATCAGTGGCCCGATGCGGCCGCCATACGCGCCGACCACGTAGTTGTACAAATCCCAGGTATTAACCCCCAATGCCTCGCGGGCGTTAAACGCCTGCCAGGGATCGGGTGTGCGAAAGCGGGTTAGGTCAAGCAACCCTTCGTCGACAATCGCCAGTGTGTAGGCCATCTCGCGACCGTTCTTTTCGGAAACCATCACGTGGCAAGGTGCTTCAGGCTTGACCTCATCCGCCATATGGATAATCGGGGCCAAATGGCTTTCAGGAGATGTAACCGTGAAGGGGACGACACCGTACATGCGGATCGGCAGGTCGTTCTTCGTGACACCATGCGGTTGCAAGAGTGTTATATAAAGGTACGCGTTTGGCTGCATATCCGGAGTGACGGCGAGCTTGACCGTAGTCTGCCCGTCGTTGCACATGTGCTCAGTGGTCGAAAGGACACGTGTTCCGTTCTCAATGCTGATGATCGCGCGGCTTCCCTTGACAGAGGGGAAGGTAACAACGATCTGTTCGCCTGGTGCGTATGTGTCCTTGTCGGTCTTGAAGGTTAGCATATTGGCGGAGGAAGAACCGTCAGCATCGCGTCTGCCTTCACTGTAAGGCCAGTCGAAATAGTTCATCACACCGGTAGAGTGTTTGCTCTCTTTGTCTTTCACCGAGATAAAATAGGTTCCCCAATCGGCATCGGTATATTTCAGGTTGAAGGAGGCCGTGCCATTCGTGCCAGTACAGATGGTGAAGGTTTTCACTGGCTTGTTATACGAATTGGAGACATAATTAGCCAGGCTGCCGTTGTCCGAGCTCCACCACCAGTACCAATGGACTTTATAGACTTTCACTTCGAGTTCAGTATTGGCTACCGCCTGTCCGAGATAGTCGACGGAAGCTACTTCATATTTATATTCGGTTCCGGTCTTCAGTGGTTCCCCGTCTTGCTGGGGCGACTTGATGCCGACATAGCGACGGTAGGGTGAATAGAACGCCCGATTGGCGTCGATGCTGAAATCGCCAGATTCCTCATACACACGGGTGACGAAACTCGCCAACAACATACCGGGAGCCGAGGCGCCGATCTCGAAACGGGCTTTGATGGTGGCGTCGCCCGCTGCATCGGTCACACCGGAGATCACTTTGCTTTCTTCGCTGTTGAAGATTTTCGAAGGATCATCGAAATAGAATTTCTTATAGCCGGAAAAGGTGGTCGGGGTCGAGATAAAGGTTCCCTGAATATCGTATTTCAGATTGCGGGCAGTTGCTCCCTGTAGCCATTCCACGTGCATAGCGGCATCGAGCGGTTCGCCTCGGAGCAATTTTTTGGGGGGCATCGTAAGGGATATCTTCAAGCGGTTCGGTTTGATCGTTTCGATACGGAGACGCTTCGTAAAGGTGACGCCGCCGACATTCACGTTGACGTTCCAAGCGCCTGTCGGCGCATCGGGTTCGGTCGGCATATCGAAAACATAAAGTCCTGCTTCGCCTTTTGTCTGTGTCTTGCGCAGGTAGAACTGGCCGAGCGGATTGTAAAGTTCCATGATGACCGGATGGTTAGCAGGGAGCATCCGGCTGCGGTCGTTCAACATAAAACCGAGATGCAGCGTGTCGCCCGGACGCCATACACCGCGGTCGCCGTAGATGAAGCCCTTGATGCCTTTCTGCACGACTTCTCCGGAGACATCGAACGAACTCAGCGAAAGGGCGGAACCGTCGTCTACACGAAGATACGAGCGTTGCTGTCCGAGGGAAGCAGTCAGATAGAACGGCTTGCCGTTTTTCAGCGAGAAACGCACCTGCCCTTTGTCGTCTGTCACGCCGGAGGCTAATTCCTGACGCTGGTAGTTGTAGACAACGACTTTGACACCTTTCTCTGGATGGGTGCTCAGAATGTTATGTACAAGGACAGTCATATCGTTATCTTCGCCGGCCATCGCCAACAGACCGAGATTGGTGGCGAGGACATTCTTGCCGACGGTCGTATTATAATAATAGCTGTTGGAACAGGGGTCGCCACGTTTGCTATAATCGTAGTCGGACCAGTCGAAGTCGCCGTTATAGTAGTAATAACCGCCTCCATCGAAACGGCTACTTTCTTCCTTGAACTTGATCTCATCATCGGCAAGCAGTTGTTCTTTACTTTTCTTGACGAGGTCTTCGCAGGGATAGGCGGACAAATCCCGGTTGAACGACAGTTCCACCCGGTAGATGGCGCCGGGTTCGGGGTCGATCAGTTCTTTCAAATCGATCGCGTAGGTATTCCAACGACTGAGATCCTGGGTGGCGTCTTCATCGAGGAAGATCGTTTTACGCGCGATCAGGCGACCGACACGCATCAGGTCACTCGTTCCTTCGAGATCATTCACCTGAAGGAATTGTCCGATGTTCTGTTCGAATATCTTGATGACACGCACTACTACGCCGCGCAAGTAGACGGCTTGAAAAGGAATAGTCAGTTGTGTGGACTGTGGGGTGATCACACCGTTGCCGATAAAACGGACTTCCGGCTTTTCATCACTGACTACGATCTGACGAACGATGCTTTCTTTCAGGTTCAGCCCGTTTTTGCTTCTGATGTTCTGGCTCAGATGAACATTAAGGGCACCTTTGCTACCTGCATCGGGATAAAGGCGGAGCTTATTGCCCTCGACATTGACGGTCTCCGATTTGTTACCGTCGATCCAGGCAAGTCCCTGCATGTTTTGTGCCGCATCGAGTAGTTTCGTAAAGGTGACTTCGACGTAGCGTTCCGGCTCTGCGACATATTCGACTTCATACACGGCAAAATCATTCAGTTCGGGAATATCGACAGATAGCAGTTCCTCCTCCGGCACTTTCAGTTTATTCGGGGCTACGGATAATTTAAAGGCACGTGTCGCATCCGTCCCGGCCTGTATGTTCGAGATAGAAATTTCATGCCTCTTTCCGTCGGGACTATGTTGCCATCTGGCATTCGCCTTTTCGGAGAAACGGACAAGCGACTCTACAGTTTCGGGAATTTCCCTGTCCGGCGTAAATACCGAGCAGACAATGTCGTAGCCGTTTTCATTCTTCCGGTTGATATCGACGGATTGCAGGTTGGCACGCAACAGCAAAGGCTGCGTCGAGAATCTGAATGAGAAATATTTGTCCTTTCGTTCCGTATCAAACCACTCTGATAGATCAGCCTTTACCTCGTAACGAGTGTCGCGCTCAAAACTCTTGGATGGCTTGAATACGATCGTCCGGTTATTTTCAAATGCGAACTCGCCGACTGTCTCGGGCTTGATCTTGACCAGGTCACGAAGTTGGTCAGGCTCCATTCTGTCAACTGCTATTTCCTGGTTGAAAATCAGATATACGGGCGTATATCTTGAAATCGTACCGGAGGTAAACGCCTCCACATAGGGATTGAAAGGGATCTCTTCGGATTCGCTTTTACCTTTTCCACATCTGCTGAATAAAAACAAAAAACAACAGGCACAGATATAATACAGATATTTCGCCATATTTCCTGAATTTAACAGTTACACTTTCGACAAACAGACTGTCTGCGAATATAAGCATTTTTATGTACATTATTATTCTTATTTTTTACCAAATGGTAATTTCTGGCCGGACTTAAAGGACTACTTTTGCAAACTCTTTCCTCACCCTTCCTCACTTATTGGGAGAAAGGGGATTATGGCTGGCAATGCCATGTGCCGAACTGATTATTTTTATCGCTTTAACAGCTGATTATCAGTATCGGCACAAGATACGCAAGGTGGCGGAATAAGGCAGCTATCCTCTGGCATTCCGCATCACCCGCTCTATCGCATCATCCATCTGCGCGATGGACTCCAGACCAAGTGTCATGCAATGCAAGTTACTTTCGGTAACAGCAAAACGGATGGAACGTTCGCGTTCGGCATCAGAAACATGTTTGCCTTCACCAAAAATTTTCATTCCGATAAGCCCTTTGCCTTTCTTGCGTGCCTTGCCTAAAAGTTCGTTTACGGCTTCGACCGTCCCATCCATATGGCTTTGGAACGGATTCAAGCGGGCGAGGATAACGTCACACCACGGATTGTCGACAGCCTCGACCAGCGCTTCCCAGTTATGACAGGAGACGCCGACAGCTTTCACGATACCATCCTGCTTGGCTTTCGCCAGGCCGTCCATATAAAATTTACGAGTTTCCGCCCAGTCGCCTTTCGTCATGCAGTGCAGTAGGAGGATATCGAAATAGTCCGTACCAACTTCCTGGCAGAAACGGTCGAGGGTTTTGCTGACCGACTCGCGTTTTTCCGACCCTTCGTCGTAGGTCCACATCTTCGTCATCAGCGTGAGTTTCTCACGAGGCAACTCTTTCAGGGCTTTTCCGACAAATGGTTGCGAACCGTACATATCGGCCATATCGAAGAAGCGAATACCGCGTTCATAACCGTGACGGGCTATCTTCACAAAGTTATCCAGTCCGAGCCGGGTCTGATTGGACTGGTAATTCCAGCCTTTCGTCCCGGTTCCCATAGCTATACGAGAGACTTTCAATCCGGTCTTTCCCAGTTTCACCCTGTCGACCGATATATCCGAAGGTACGGTCATCTGTATGTTGGCAAGTCCTGTGCGGACTAACGATAAACCGGCTACTCCGGCAATCCCAGTCTGAATAAATTTACGTCTGTCCATCTCTATAATTTTTAGGTAATACTTTCTTTAATATCAAATAACCGCACAAGCCTGAAATGAACGAACCGGCAAATACGCCCAACTTTGCCTGATTCAATAGCTCTACTCCGACATCAGGCATCCCGGCAAAAGACAGGTTCGCGATAAAGAGAGCTACCGTAAAACCGATACCGCCCAACATCGACACCCCGAATAGGTTCCGTTTGCTCACCCCTTCCGGCATCGTAGCAAGACGCAAACGGACAAAAATATAGGTGAACAGGAAAATACCCAGCGACTTTCCGGCAAACAGGCCGAAGAATACCGCCAACGGGATTCCCGGTAACGAACCGATCCCGATATCCCCGAAAGTAACGCCTGCATTGACAAAAGCGAAGAGCGGCAGGATCAGATAATTGACTAACGGATGGAGTTTGTTGGCAATGCTTTGCAACGGACTGATTGTTTTGTCCGCCAATGAATGAATATTGTTGAGAACTTGAATCTGTGTCGATGAAAGAACCGCCGCTTTCCGGGAATGACGCACTTCTGTGTAATCCAGCATATCCAGATAGCCGGTCATTTCACAAGTGAAATCATCCAACTTAACAACCGGACGAGCCGGAACGGTGAATGCGACCAGCACACCCGCTATGGTCGGATGAATACCCGACTCAAGAAATAGCATCCACACAAAGAAACCTATTATATAGTAGAAAGCAATGTTATTCACCCTCATCCTTCCCCCTACATATAGCAAAGCCAGCAAGGCGAGTGAGATCAGAAGTGGCTCAAACGCAATCTCACCACTATAAAACAAGGCGATAATAATGATTCCGCCGATATCATCCACCACCGCCAATGCCGTCAAAAAAATACGCATGCTGAGTGGAACCCGTTTTCCCAACAACCCTAAAACAGCCAAGGCAAAGGCGATATCGGTCGCCATCGGAATAGCCACACCTCGCACTTCGGGTGCCGAATGACAAACCAGAAAATAAAACAATACCGGAACGATCATCCCGCCGCAGGCCGCAATAATCGGAAGCAGTGCTTTCCGTACCGAACTCAACTCCCCAATCAGAATTTCCTGCTTAATCTCCAATCCAATCACAAAAAAGAAGACTGCCATCAAGGCATCATTCACAAAGGCCAGCATCGGCATCACTTCTCCATGATGCATAAACGGTGTGAAATTACCTATCTTCAAATCAATCGGATGAGATAAGATGTTATGGTAGGACTCCGCCCAAGGGGAATTGGCAAATAGCATAGCAAGAATCATAGCCATGAATAATAAGATACTCGCATTCGGTTTTTGCATAGCAAAACGACGCAACGGTTTAAGGATAACGTTGATGGTTCTATCCATATGGTATTTAAATATTTATGGAAAGCGGCGTGCAAACCGCTTCCCTTTGATTTTTTCCTAACAACTGTACACTTACATGTCAACTTGCTCCAACTTGTAAGCGCTGCGAGTCAGTTTTTCAACCCACACGACAAATATACCAGTTAAAATTAAATTAAACACTATGGTGAGCACGGAAATCATAAGCGCTGGGCCTCCTAAATTGTAACCAAGCGCGATAAAGATAATTCCGGCCCCTACTTCACCGCGTGTAAACATACCAATCGATAGCGCCAGACGTTCGCGCTTCCGTCTTTCCCGATAAAAAAACAACGGGAACAGTTTCCCGATATTGGACAGAAACGAAACAATCACGACATGCAGGATGATCATCGGCAAAGACATCATCGGCTGCGCTCCGGTTATTGTTGTCGCTTCTACAGACTGCGCGGCAAAATCCACTCCGAAAAAGACTGGCATGCTGACTCCTACCAGAAACATAAAGAGGAACGAGACTGTTGTCGCCACATTGCGTTCGACCTTCGTATCAATATGCTTATGCCTCATCACCATACCCAATACAAACGCAGGCAACAAGACCTCGATATGGATGCTGGCATCTTCGCCATAAAGGTATTTGGACACCAAATAAACCGCCTGCGTAATCCCGCAGGTAAGGACGGCATAGAAAAGAATTGCCTTCCAATCCTGCCGCATGTCATAACTGCCCATCTTTCTCCATCCGATGACCAGAAGGACCATCACGATCAAAATGATAACGCCCAACTGCCAGCGCAAGCCTACCATCATAATCTGCAAAGGAATCATCAACAGAATCGTATCAAGGTCGTCGAAGATTGCCAATACCTGCACCTTCTTGTATACCCAAGAAGATTTCAACCCTGCCGCCGCCAACATTGTAAACAGTATACCGGCTGAAGTCGGGGCTGCAAACCGGCTCAACAAAAGGTTTTCTTTCCAAGCTTCTCCACTGTTCCAGTAAATATCCGGAAGCAACACGAACATATAATATAGCGCCACGAAGATCCAGGGGAAAGCAGCCGTCGCCATTGCAATAAAATAATCTTCAGTATAGGATCGCCAACGGCTTTTATCCATTTCGAACTCCCGTCCCACATTTATCATGATAAAGGCCAGGCAGACATACAACAGGGTATTGGAGACCGTCTTCACCGACGAATACCCCTCACCTACCATCGCCGGCAGGAATTGAGATACAACCAATCCCAACATCAGAAAAAAAGAAAATAAAAGAATCTTCTTCATTATTTACAAATTGTTTTTGTTTAGAATTATAATAATATAACAACTTACTTAAAATTCGGTTCTGGGAATATAGACACTTTCCACCTTTAATAACCGCACTTTCAAACGTTCGGCCTCTCCTTTGCGGATACGAAGGGTCATTTCACAATCCATTTCAAACTTTTGGGAGACGATCACTGGATTCTCTTCCTTGACAATGCGCATGATTCCGTTCAGATAAGGGTATTCGAACGCAATGGTGATATCTTCATCAACAGTGCGCTCTTCTATCTCGGCAGCAGCTATTGCTTCGGCGGCTGCTGT
>OAUH01000957.1_pt1 | contig 13879 bp, 9 predicted proteins | sample 1495121 | NCBI WGS metagenome assembly OAUH01 (sample SAMEA2580006, study PRJEB22360) | human gut metagenome | reverse complement strand
CCTTCCTACTGGAGTTGCGATGACAGCGAAGAAGGAAGAAACGAGTTTATTAGTGTGAGTCATGTGGACAACCAGACAGGAGAGAAAGTAGAGATGAAGCCTGATGAAGCTCTCAATATTCCTCCTAAGGCAGGACAGCTTTCAATCTTTGTTAAGACTAATACGAATTATTCAGTTTTAGTACAAAGCAAAGTTCCTGCTAACGAACAGGAGGAAGAAGAAGTAATTGAAAATTGGTTGAAAGCAGAAAAAGTGGGCCGGAACGAAGCGACTGGTGAAGACGAATGGCATCTCGCATGGGAAGCACAAACCAAAGATTACAAACGCCGTATCGCAACCGTTTCAATCACCTCCCCCGAGGTCGACTACGGTAGGTTTATCAACATTCGCCAGGGATTCACAACCCGGCTAGGTGAAGATTTTGAATGGCTGAAGTATGGTTCATCTACCGCCTCTCCCAATGTGACTACGAATGAGAAATTGATTGGCGACTGGACGGAAGCACAGAAAGAGTATCAGTGGTCGTCAACTATCGCAAAGGAGGAAGACAAAGCTTATTGTTATGGTAAATTCGGCTTTATCCGCCTTGGTGACGATCAAGGACATGGTGCTGATCTTATCACACCCTACATTACTGACATTGTAAGAGACTCTGTACTGCTTGTTTCATTTGATGCGGTTGCTTATACTGAAGAGGATGGGACAAAAGATAATAATAAATTAGTTATCAACATATTGAATGGAGGCGAATTTGCTGACACCCACACTACGACAAAAACGATCGATCTGGATTATTATGACCCTCTTGATCCTGATGTACTTACTACAATGTGGAATAAAGGACGCCATAATTTTTATGTGGTAAGTCCTCCTGAACGCCCTGTTACTGCTAATACCAAATTTCAAATCATTGGTGGTGACTACACTCTCACTACAGGCAATAATCGTGTATTTGTAGATAATTTCTATGTCTATCGCTTGGACGATGTATATTATTATTTATTAGATGAATAAAAACAAAGTAATGAAAAACATATTTCTATATCTTAGTATCGTGACCTTGTCACTTTCCTGTTTTTCATGTGATGATGATGAAGAACTGGAAGTGGTAACCATTGGTGATGCGTCCAATATTTATATTTCGTCAGAAGCAGGCAGGCGTGAAGTCCCTTTGACAGCGACATGTGCATGGACGGTGGAGCGCGATTCATTAACCCGTCAATGGGTCAATATTGAGCGTAAGAGTGGAGAAGGAGACGGAAGTTTTAATTTAGTTTGGCGAGCTAATGAAAAATTTCCTCGCAAAGGTAAAGTGATTGTAAAACTTGCCAATAAAGTAAAAGCAGATACTATCTATATTTACCAATATGGTGTATCTCCTTCTATCGCTTTTCCAGACAAAGAAGCCCGTGTTTCTGCAGTAGGTAAAGAATTGGAAGTGAATTTGAATACTAATATTCCTGCTAGTGACAGTACTCGTATTGCGATGACTGTGGATTATGACAAAGGCGAAGAGTGGGTATCACAGCTTTTATTTAACAAAGAAATGAATAAAATGCAGGTGAAGGTTGCTGCCAATGAGCCTGAAGTGGGAGAACGTAATGCTACACTACATATTACGTATGTTGATGACTGGGGAAAAGCTCATACTACAGATTTTAATATAGGTCAGATGGAGATGGGAGGTACCAAGCAAACCGAAACCATTTCATTTGCCGAGGTTCGCAAACTAGTGAACGATGCGACTGGTTCTCAAAAAATTGAGGAGGATGTGGCTATTGAGGGGATAGTCGTTTGCGATGCTACCGGTGCTAATAATGCAGCTAATACGCAGCTTTCTAAAACAGATATTGACCTAAGTACTACTTATCGCACTACTTATGTGCAGAGTTTAGATGGAAAGTATGGTTTTGCTTTGGTTTTTGATACAAAAGAACTGAATGAACTTGTTCCCTTCGATAAAGTGAAAATCTGGTTGAAAGGTCTGACTTTAAGGAAAGAAGATAATCCTCAACGTTACACATTGACAGACATGACTTTCAAGAGCTTTATTTCTAAAGAAGAAGGTGATGCTACGAAGTTGGTAAAGAAAGAACGCACAATGTCTGAACTTACTGATAATGATGTGTATACTTTTGTAACATTGAAAAACTGCGAGTTTCCTATTCGTAAAGGGCCGTTTACACCTTTCAATGAGGGTTACTGTCCCACTTACAATCAGAAACGTGTTGACCGTTATCCTTTATTAATGCACGACAATCAGGGACAAAGTATGTTTTTGATGACAAATATTGATTGTCCTTACCGTCGCGATGGCAATATATTGCCACAAGGTTCAGGAACAATATCAGGCGTCATTGTACATGAAGAATACACTCGTTTCGAGAATGGTGGAGATATCGGACACTATCAGATGCGTCATCTCTCGCGTGAAGACATTAAAATCGACCAATCGAAAAACAATAGTTTTTCTACTATTATTGCTGAATGGAATGCATTTAAGCTTTCAGGTACGAAAGTACTTCCTTCTGAAGGAAATGGTGAATTATGGCATACTGCCGTAACTCCAACAGCCTCAACCGATTATGGTTATCTGGGAGTTATTGACGGAGTAACTGACGGAAAAGGTATTATATCCGCTAGCAAGAACTTGGCCTTCCAAGCTAAAACCTGGTGGAACTCTTCTACAGGAAAAGCAAATAGCTGGATGATTAAGTGTTCGACTTCTGGCATCACCGGCACACACGTATCACTACAACTTGCCACATTGAATTACAGCGTTGGCGCACCTCGCTACTGGAATGTAGAATGGTCTGAACATGGGAACGAAGATGGCGAATGGACGAAAGTTGGTGAGTACACAATTCCTGAATGGGGAAATACACTCTACGAACAATTGAATGCATGGAAAAACACTAATATAGAGTTACCTCTTGATTTGTTGGGTAAAAGCACTGTCTATCTGCGCCTGATTCCTTCAGCTAATAAAGCCGGAACAACCACTACTTATGACACAGCTGTAATTAACAACAACAGCACAAGTGGACTAATGTATGTAAGCATTCGCTATAACAAATAAATAGATAACGTACAATGAATAAATTTAGCAAAATACTTTATGCTGCAATGGCATTGGCAATGGCTGTATGCAACTTCAGTTGTAGCGATGATGAAGAACTGCCGACTGGAGACCTCGAATTAAACAGCGGTTCCAGTGTGACGACTGAAACATTAAAAGTGTTGAGTTACAACGTACTCGAAGGAATGAAGTTGGATAAAGCCAACGACTACAACAACTTTGTAACTTGGGTCAGCGAACAGGCCCCCGACATTATGGCCATTGAAGAAACCAATGGATTTACCAAAGAAAAGCTAACAGCATTATCAGCTCGTTGGGGACACCCCTATGCCGAAATGTGCAAGGAAAGCGGCTATCCCGTATCTATCACTTCCAAATATCCCATTGAAGTGGTAAGCCGCATTTTGGATGGGGTATGGCACGGAGGTATTCATGTCAAGATCAAAGGTATCAACATTCTGGTACTTCATCTTTACCCTTTCTCGTATACCCCCTCCGGTTCAAATGCCGCCAATGGCGACGCTTACCGTTTGGAAGAGATTCAAACGTATCTCGACAATACTATCCGCAAGTATCCTGATGAAAAATACTGGCTGATGATGGGCGACTTCAATTCGTTCTCCCCACTTGATAAAAACGATCTTTCCGGGGGAAACACTATCAATTATCAGGTGCATCAAACCATTCTCGACAATGGATATAGAGATCCTGTCCGTGAGATGAATATCAACTTTGTGCGCAGCTGCCCTACCATCTACGGAGGATGGACAGGTCCCACCGAATCTTATAAAGGTTCGCGCATCGATTTCATCTATGCATCAGGAGAGGCTATGCGCAACATGCTCAATGCCCAGATCTTGATGGACAATTTCACCGACAACTATTCCGATCACTATCCAGTGACGGTAACTTGCCGCATTTATAATGAATAAACTTATTTAAGAAAGCGCTTAATCTATAAAAGCACATGAGACAATTAGTAAATAAATACAATGCATCGCTCTATCGGAATACTTTCCGAAATGCTTTGCTCATGCTGGTGGCATGTTGCCTGTTGCTTCTGGAAGCAGTGGCGCAGAACGCAAATCGAAAAATCAAAGTGACCGGAGCGGTATTCGACGAAGAAGGCTTGCCCATGATTGGAGCAACCATCAGGGAAGCCACAACACATGTCGGCACCTTGACCGACCTTAACGGGTGGTATGAGATACAGGTCCCTGCCAATGGCACCCTGGAGGTTAGCTTTATCGGCTATGAAAAGAAAAGAATCAATGTGACGGGACGCGAAAAGATCAATGTAAAGCTCTTACCAGATAAGAAAACAGCCTTGGACGAAGTTGTAGTTATCGGTTATGGAGCTGTTAAGAAGGCCGATTTGACCGGTTCCGTATCGAATGTTAAAATGGGAGATATCCAAGACGCTCCGGTACTTTCTATCGACCAGGCTTTGCAAGGACGTATTGCCGGTGCGGATATTATGTCAACGACCGGTGAACCGGGTGCCACGACTTCTATCCGTATCCGTGGTACACGCTCAATCTCGGCCTCTAATGAACCACTGATCGTGGTCGATGGTGTTATGGATGCCGTTCATGACCTGAACGACTTGAACACCGCCGATATCGAATCCATCTCTGTACTGAAGGATGCATCTTCTACGGCTATCTATGGTTCGAAAGGTAGTAATGGTGTTATCATCATCACCACCAAGAAGGGACTGTCAAATGCAGACAAACCGAGTATTAGCTTCAAAACAGATATCGGTTTCTCCAAAATTCCACAGAAGCTCGACATCATGAATGCATCTGAACTGGCACAATATCGTAACGATTATGCTTACTTTAATACCGCGGATGGAAATGATGAGATTACCGATGGCACTCCCCTGTCATCATACCCTTACTCCGATCCCTTCTCTTTGGGCGAAGGAACCGACTGGGTAAATACTATCGGACGTACAGCCATGTACCAGAATTACGCACTCTCTTTGTCAGGAGGAACAAAGAAAACGTCTTATTATGTTTCTTTGAGCTACAACAACACCGAGGGGGTAATTCGCCGCAGCGGTCAGGAACGTATCACGGGGCGTGTTTCACTTACCCACCAACTTTTTAATTGGATGAAAGTGGGATATACCGGCAATTACACTTGGCGACACAACGACGAGAATTTAGCTTCTATCGGTGGTACAGGATGGTGGAACTCCGCTATCTATTTGAGTCCTACCATTAAACCAATGGATGACTATAACCCGTTCTATTATTCCGGACAGAAGATCAACACTCCGTTGGCTACCATATTGCTCAACACCAATTATCAGGTACGCCACTCTACTAACCATACCGGTTTCATCGAAATCGAACCCATTAAGAATTTGAGGTTTAAAAGTCAGTTCACCTACTATATGTACCAGCGTCACACTTACCGCTACTATCCAAGCACCTTGCCTGCCAAGGTTGAAGGAGAGGGAGGCGAAGCCTATCGCGCCGAGTATGACGACCACAACCTCCTGACCGAAAACACCCTGTCTTATTTAAAAACATTGGACTCGGGCCACACATTCGACGGGCTTCTTGGTTTCACGGGACAGCGCCTTTCTTCAAATGATTTTTCTCTGAATGGCAAAGGGTATATGGACGACAACGTAAAATGGAACAACATGAATGCCGTACAAGACAAACAAACATACTCGGCCTCATCGAGCACCAGCAAGCGTACTAAAATGTCTCTATTGGCTCGTTTCAACTATAACTACAAACAGAGATACTATTTAACTGTAACTGGCCGTTATGATGGTGCTTCCAACTTTGCCGCTAATAACAAGTGGGGATTCTTCCCTTCCGCAGCTTTGAAATGGAATGCTGCTAAAGAAGAATTTATGAAGGGGGTCGACTGGGTTAATGAAATGGCGATCCGCGTGAGTGCCGGACGTACCGGTAATGACGCAATCAGCACCTATCGTTCGCTGGCTGCTCTTTCCAGTACCACAAATGGTTATCTTTTTGGTGGTTCACAACCTGCGGCATACTATCCTTCACGTCTGGCAAGCCCTAACCTGACTTGGGAAAAGACCGACCTCTACAATCTTGGTATTGACCTGGCGTTCCTGAACAACCGTTTGTTCGTGACTGCCGAAGCCTACATTTCGAAAACCAGAGACTTGTTGCTGACTTTACAGACGCCGACACAAACCGGTTATTCTTCCCGCCTGACCAACATTGGCAAAACCTCAAACAAAGGAATCGAACTAACCATCGAGAGCCGTAATATCGAGAAGCCGAAATTCTCATGGTCGACCACCTTCACCATTGCTCACAATGAACAAAATGTGGATGACATCGGTACGGAAGATTTCGTGAAAGCTTATGGTACACCGGGCAACAACTCATACATGATGTATGGTTATGTAAAAGGTTACCCCTTGAACGCTCTATGGGGATTCAAATATGGTGGTGTATGGAAAAACCAAGACGAAGTGAACCGTAATAAAGCTACTTTTGCCTACGCATCTCCTTCTACAACTTCAAACGGTTCGGTGCGTTACTACGATATCAACCACGACGGAACGCTTAGTCAGGACGACTTGGTTTATCTGGGCAATGCCGATCCTTGGATTTATGGAGGTTTGCAGAACACCTTCCGTTTCGGTAATTTAAAAGTGGGTATCTACTTCAACTACTCCCTGGGTGGCAAAATTTACAACTATGCCGAACTCTATATGTCGGGAAGTACGTTTACCAACCAATACCGTTACATGCTCGACTCTTGGCATCCGGTTCGTAACCCGAACTCCGATCTTCCTCGTGCCGGAAGTATTGATACACACGTACCCAGTGACTTGCAGATTCATGATGCAACCTTCCTGCGCTTGAAGAGTATTTCCATCGGCTACACATTCAACCTTTACAAGAAAACGAAATGTATCCGTGATCTGACTTTGAGTGTAAACGGTGAGAATCTCTACCTCTGGAAGAAATACAACGGATTCGACCCTGACGTATCAACCAGCGGCGATTCTACCCTACGACGTATGGACTTGGGTGCATACCCGAAACCGCGTACCATTACGTTCAGTGCCCAAATCAGATATTAATTAATGCAATAATATGAAAACTATGATAATGAAGAAAAGAAAAAATTGGTTGACCGCTCTTCTGTCAATGTTCGTGCTAGCTTCCTGTAGTCTGGAAGAAGATACGTCAAGTTTTTCTACACCCGATAACTTTTATCAGACGAAGGAACAATGTCTCTCTGCGCTCAACTAGTGCTATATTCCTTTAAACGGAACCTATAACTATACACTCTTCATCGCTACAGAGGCCTGCACCGACATCATGTATATCAATTCGGGTACATTGGATTCCCGTCTGGATATCTCCCCCGCAAAGCCCCGCCACGGTGAAACCGTTTGGAACAACGGTTACAAAGGCGTAATGTACTGCAACGCTGCCATCAATGGAATCGAAAACTCTCCACTCGAAGAGAATGAGAAACTTCCTCTGTTAGGCGAAGGCAAAATCATGCGTGCGTTCTATTACTACCTGCTGACTTCATTCTTTGGCGATGTGCCTTTTTATACAGAACATGTGGCAGATGTGGAAACACAGCAAAAGATAGGACGCTTGGGCCGTATGTCAGCTGTGGAAACACGTGAATATCTAATAAAGGAATTATCAGCAATTGTTCCCCTGATGGATCAGGTACGTTCATCAGAAGTGGCCTCCAATCGTACGGGTGCTGCCACAGGATGGATGCTGATTGCCAAAATGGCGATGTGGAACAAGAAGTGGGATACAGCGATTGACGCAATATCCAAGCTCGAAGAGATTTATGGCGACCTCGGTCAATATCCACTCGAAGATGTAATGTTCCGTAACAAGAATACGCCTGAATCAATCTTTGAAATCCAGCACTCTTATGTAGCCGGTGGTTTGAACTATACCTCCAACCTTGCCAGCATTTGTATGCCTATCACCCGCCGTTCAGGTACCTGCGAATATGACGGCGTGGAAATTCCGGAATTGGGCGACAAGTCTACTTGTTGGACTCCCTGGCGTCCCACTGCTTATTTCTGCCAGAATCTGCAAACAAAGATTGGCAGTGACTTACGTGCCAAATATAATATGGCTTGGGAATACAACGGCCATGCTTTCAAAAGTGTAAGTTCAAACCACCGAATTTCGGGTGTCCATATCTTGACAGTAGCCGCGACGGAAATAATTATAAGATATTCCGCTATGCCGACGCACTGTTAATGAAAGCAGAATGTTACTGCCAGCTGGAGCAAGATCCTGACATTGCCATGAAATATCTGAATATGACCCGCAACCGTGCAGGCATTGGTGACTACCCGAAATTCCGCACTTGGGCACGATTGATGGATGAAATCCAAAAAGAGCGCGGACGCGAACTGATTGGTGAGTTCCAGCGTAAATTCGACCTGGTTCGTTGGGGAATCTGGTATACGCAGACTTATGAAAACACCGGTTCATCAAGTTTAAAAGAGAATATCCGTCCTTGTCATGAATACTATCCGATTCCGGACACGCAGGTCGTTTATTCCGGCTATGCACTCGATAACAAAGCTTATGATGCTTACTACGGTTCAACTACTCCTCAATAATAATTTATCCAGATATTCAAATCATATGAAACTAAATTGTCTAGGAATAACACTATTTGCATTAATGATGGCTTTGCCTGGGTTTGCCAAAGACAAACGAGGAAAACAGGCCATGAAAATTATATCTTACAACATAGAATATGGTATGCGTGCCGATACCACCGCAGGAAAGACCATATTCTCTACATGGATGCGCAACCAGGATCCCGACATCGTATGTCTGCAGGAAGCCAATAAATTTACGCAGAAATCACTTGAAGCATTAGCTGCCTCCTATGGGCACCCTTATGCAGTGTTGCAGAAAGAGAAAGGATTTCCGACTGCCATAACATCTAAATATCCTATCGTGAACATCATGAAGGTGGAAAACAACATGTGGCATGGATTCGTAATGGGTACGATAAATGGTTACCACATTATTTCGCTGCACCTTAGTCCACACCGTTATGAGAGCCGCCAGCTTGACATTGATCTTATTCTCGAAACCATCCGCCAAAATGGACCATTCGAGAAATGGCTCATCATGGGTGACTTCAATTCCGTATCCCCCGTCGATGCCGGAAAATATGCCGACGGACGCCTGGCCGACCGCCTTCGCAAAGAAGAAGAAAAGCGCCCTGCATTAAAGAATCTCGTAAATGGAGAAATCGACTACTCGGTGCATCAACGTATTCTTGATTTCGGTTTTATTGATTCGGCACGTCTCGATAAAAACTTTTCGGAGAAAAATTTCGGGGCACGTATTGACTTCATCTATATTTCGCCTGACTTGAAGTCCGCTTTCACCGGAGGGAACTTTATCATCGACGACTTTACCAAGAAATACTCCGACCATCGTCCGGTCTATATGACTTGGGAAAAATGATAGAACTGTTACTATAATTAATGAAACAATTTACAATTATGATACGAAGAAAATACTTATATCATTCACTCCTACTGATAATCTCGACATTCAGCTTCATACTTACAAGCTGTGAGAAAGATTTTGAATGGGAACTTCCACTGGCTTTCACACAGAAGAATCTGATTTTATCTTCGGGCACAGGAACCACCCACATCTTAGTGTATGCCACAAAGAACTGGAATGCTCACTTCGTGGAGAAAGTGGACTGGGCTTCTATCGACCGCCTCTCTGGTAAGGAGAACAGCGAAATCATATTCTCATACGCTGCCAACTATGGTGTAAACCGTAAAGTGCAACTGGCTTTTGAAACCGAAGAGCATCTTCGTGATACAATAACATTGGTACAGAGCGGCGAAATTTCGTCAAGTGACGCTCGCCTTATCATCAATGAACAGACAGTAGAAACGCCAGCTTCCACCACTGCACTCGACTTGGAGCTCGACACGAATCTAAAGTACGACCTCTACCGCATCAGGTATCTCGTAACGTATAGCTCCGAAAACCCCGAAGAAAATTGGATTGAAGAAGTATCCTATGATAGCGAAAAACTTCATATCAAACTGGCTGCCAATCCTACTTATGAGCCCCGCAGCGCCCAAGTGCGTTTAGCAATTTCCATCCCCGCCAATACAATTAATGGTGGTCAGAAAGTAGTGACAACCAGCACTACGATTACCCAACTGGGAAAGGAATGAAAATAAAAGAATTAGTGTTTATCAGTTAAATACAATGACTCTAATATGAAACAATTTATTAAATACAGACCAATACAACTGGTCACTTTTTTAGGAGCTTTCATGCTTTCATTGTCTGCCTGCGAATTGGACAATGGGGATGAAGCCAACTTTGAAGAATTTGGAGCCGACGGAAAAACCTATACGCTCTCTTCTGATGCTGGCGACTTGGCAATTAAAGTCTATTCAAACCAGAATTATAACATTGCGCTTGAAGATAATAACGGTGAATGGGTAGCAGTAGCCGAAAGAAATCTTTCGGGAGACGGCACACTCCATGTAGAGTACGATTTTAACGACGGCTTCCCGCGTATGGCGAAGATCTGCCTGACTGCCACTAGTGCAAACCTTTCAGATACGATCTACCTGAAACAGAAAGGCGTGAAAACCCCGACATTTAAATTAGCCAAGCCTAATATGACTGTACATGGTTATGGAGGCGAAGTTAGAGCAGAGCTTGATATGAATGTCGACATAAAAGATCTCCATATCAGTGTAGATTACACAAGTGACGAAGCAGCTATGACAGTGCTCGACAAAGAGGATGGTTGGGTCAGGGATATCACTTATGAGAATGGTTTTCTTATCATCCAGACCGATCCGAATCCCGACGAACGCGCAGTACGTACTGCTACCGTTAATTTGGTTTACATTGACGGTTGGGAAGTCGAAAACAAACAACAACTTTTCCTAATGCAAGCAAATGCAAAGGACGAGTTGGGCGTTGAGGTTTCGTTTATAGATGTTCGCAATTTGGGTGATACGGACGGCATGAAGGTGACCGATGATATTTATATTACCGGATATGTAGTAAGCGACCGCAACTCCGGCAATGTAGGCGATAACATACAGACTACCCAAAATTCAATTGACTATACTATCGCACAGAAGACCGCTTATATCGAGAGCCTTGACGGACGTTACGGATTTTGTATTGAAACTCCCACAGTGGACGACAATACGTTCTCACGTTACAGCAAAGTGCAGATCCTATTAAAAGGAACCAAGGTAATCCTGCAAGAAGATCCCGAACGTTACACGATTTCCGGAGTAACAGCTTCTATGGTCATGTCGTCCACTGAAGGTACTGCGTCGGATTTGCCTGTAAAAGAAAAATATATGAGAGATCTGACGGACGAAGACATCTATACTTATGTCACACTGAAAGATTGTGAACTGCCTGTCCGCAAAGGCAGCCTGACTCCGATCAACGAAGGTTATGCCAATGCCGGTGGTGCCCATCGTTGTGCCAAATATGCAACGCTGATGCGTGATATCAATGGTAACAGCATGTATATCTACACCAATACGACTTGCCTCTATCGCCGTGACGGTACTCGTTTGCCTTATGGTTCAGGCAACATGTCCGGTGTTATCGTACATGAGCTTTTCACTCGTTTCGAATACCTGGAAGCAGCAAACGGATTGATTGATGAAGAAAAAGCCGGCGACATCGGTCGTTATCAGATTCGTCACATGTCGAGATCCGACTTTAAGATGGCAGATGATTTCAAAAACAGTTTTTCAGGCTTGATTACTGAATTCCGTTATATCAACACCAATGGCATCATCAAAGAAGATGGTTCTTTCCCTTCTACCTATGGAGATGGAGGTCGCTTCCGTCACACTTATACCAAACATCAGATCGGTAACGGTTTGCGTGGAAATGGTAGTGGTGATTACACATATCTTGGTCCTGTAGGTAATAGCGCAACCGGTCCTTTTGGAGACAATAGAGGTAATGTAAACGGGTTCGGTATTATTCTTGAAGATGGAACAGACTATCAGAAGAATTATCAAGATACCAACACTGACGGTAAAGGCAATACAGGCGGCAATGCCTGGCTGGCTTGGGCGAACCCCTACTGGTGGGATGAAGAGAACAATCGCGGGTATGCCTGGATTGTAAACTTCTCGACTAAAAACATCACAACCAATCATCTTTCCATGCAGCTTAGTGTCAGCAATAATGCCGGTAACCAAGTAAGCAAACCTCGCTTTTGGAAAGCCGAATGGTCATTGACCGGTGATATGGACAATGAAGCCGACTGGCATTACATCACCTCCTATACCGTACCTGATATGGTAGTATGGGCCAACACGTTGTTATCACAGTGTCCGGGCTATAAAGCCATTGATGTGGAGCTGCCATTGACCTTGCTGGGTAAAGAGAATGTGTATATTCGTTTAATGCCCGAGAACAACAAAGCCAGCAACGGTGCTTCCTGGGTTGATAAGGGAGCTACGATTTCGGTAAAGGGTGATGCAACCAGTGCCATGAATTATTTTGCTATTCGTTATAATAAATAGGGCATACCCCCAGTCCGGATTTATTAAAAAGAAGCCTCTTCTTCTACCTTAACAGTAGTCGAAGAGGCTTTCCTCTCATCTTTCCGCATGCCTTATAAGCTTTTTCACCACCGGATAAATTCCTTTTGCAAACCTATCAAATCCTAAATCTGTAAAATGCTCGCCATCAACCGTACTCTCTCCATCCTCGCCCAATAAATGTTCCGATTTTAAATAGTGCAGATTCTGATAACCTTTCTTCTTTAACTCCCTAAATGCTTTTCGTAATGCCTCATTACTCTCTTCCACCCACTCCCCTTTTTTCAAATTAAACTCTGCCAATGGAAAAGGAACGTGTTCTATAAACAAAATCTGTACTCCCGGTATTTTATCTTCAATAATACTCATAAATCGTTCAATACGCTCATTCAACATAGAAGCACTCACATTGGGAATAAAATCCATCACAATAACAGAAGGATTTCGATGTGTCATCAATTCTGCTATTTCATATTCCAAATGTCCATGTCCGCTAAAACCCAAATTCACAACTTCCCTGTTTAGCATACGGGAAAGGATATTTGTATAGGCCATCCCCGGACGCGTTGCACAACCGCCTTGAGTGATACTTGTTCCATAACAGATAACAGGACGTTCTGTTACGGGTGATTCCACTTGCGGTTGGCGAATCACAGCCTTTTCTTCTATTCCTATTTCAAGTGTTTCAATACCATCATAAAGGGGCAGGTAAAGCATATACTCATTCATTTCACCTTTCATATCAGAAATGATAACTCCCTCGTTCTCCTTGCCTTTTGGACGAGCACAACGCACATAACGCCATTTGCCACTTTTTAGCACATAAAGATCAAGTCCCTTTACGCCTACCATGGCCATGTGTGACATACTGTTATTCCTTTTTGTTACCCATTTGGCAGCAATCGCTGTTGAATTGGTCGCAAAGCGTACAGCCAGTCCGGGTGTATCCTGCCCCAATATCCATACCCACTTTTTACTTTCCCCCTTACAGGAAAGAGGTAAACGGGCATAACGCCCTTCCGTATCGTCAGACATCTTACCAATAAGCGGAAAATCATCTGCATTATAATATTTCAAACTCTGCCCCATTGCAGTAACAACGCAGCAAACGAACACATACACACTTACAATTAGTTTCTTTTGAGTCATGGTTTTTAAAATTAGCATTAATAATAAAAAGCAAACAGAGAAATAAAGGAAACACAAAA
>OAUH01000944.1_pt1 | contig 14029 bp, 10 predicted proteins | sample 1495121 | NCBI WGS metagenome assembly OAUH01 (sample SAMEA2580006, study PRJEB22360) | human gut metagenome | reverse complement strand
TTACCGGAGGGTTACGCGCCAGCCAAAGTCGCTGAACGGCTTAATGAAGTGGCACATAAGGTTATCGCTGTGCGCGGCAACTGCGACAGCGAAGTGGATCAAATGCTGCTGCATTTCCCGATAACCGCGCCGTGGCAACAGGTATTACTGGAAAAACAACGTCTGTTTTTGACGCATGGTCATCTTTTTGGCCCGGAAAATCTACCTGCTTTAAACCAGAACGATGTGCTGGTGTACGGTCATACCCATCTGCCAGTGGCAGAACAGCGGGGGGAGATTTTCCACTTCAACCCCGGCTCGGTGAGTATTCCGAAAGGCGGTAATCCGGCGAGTTATGGCATGCTGGATAATGACGTACTTAGTGTAATCGCACTCAATGATCAAAGTATCATTGCGCAGGTCGCGATTAATCCGTAATTTACCCACAACTCAAAATGCGCCGTAAGAGCGCCAGAAAAAGAAGGTTTCCTGATAATGGAACAGCGTCGTTTGGCAAGTACTGAATGGGTGGATATTGTCAATGAAGAGAACGAAGTCATTGCACAAGCCAGCCGGGAACAAATGCGGGCACAGTGTCTGCGTCATCGTGCAACTTATATCGTCGTGCATGATGGCATGGGCAAAATTCTGGTCCAGCGTCGTACCGAGACAAAAGACTTTTTACCCGGCATGTTAGATGCGACCGCAGGCGGTGTAGTCCAGGCCGATGAGCAACTGCTGGAATCCGCGCGTCGCGAAGCGGAAGAAGAGTTGGGCATTGCCGGGGTCCCCTTTGCTGAGCACGGGCAGTTCTATTTCGAAGATAAAAATTGCCGTGTCTGGGGCGCGTTGTTCAGCTGCGTCTCTCACGGTCCCTTCGCTCTACAGGAAGATGAAGTCAGTGAAGTTTGCTGGCTGACGCCGGAAGAAATCACCGCACGCTGCGATGAGTTCACTCCAGACTCGCTGAAAGCGCTGGCGTTGTGGATGAAGCGCAATGCCAAAAAGGAAGCCGTAGAGACTGAAACGGCAGAATGAAAAAAGAGCCGCAATTGCGGCTCTTAACATTTTTAGTGGTAGCCCATCAACTGAGCGCCGATCACCACGACGCTGGACATAATAAACAGCAGTCCAAGCAGGGTCGCACCCACCTTCAGCCAGTTACGGAAGTCCACCCGGCAAACACCGAGCGTCGCCATTAACGAAGCTGAGGTTGGGTAAATGATGTGGCTGAAGCCATCACCAAACTGGAACGCCAGCACGGTAACCTGACGGTTAACACCGACCAGATCGCCAAGCGGTGCCAGTAACGGCATGGTTAACGCCGCCTGACCAGAACCGGACGTCACGAAGAAATTAAATACCGCCTGGAAGAGCAACATAAACCAGGCCGCGACCGCGTTATCCAGACCGCTAATGGCATTGGCAATGCTGTTGAGGATGGTATTTAACACGCTGGCATCACCCGCTTCACCATTACCGACCAGCAGCAAAATCCCTTTGGCGAAACCTACCAGCAGGGCAGGGGCGATCATCATTCGCGCCCCTTCGGTGAAGGATGAAGCCATGGTATTAACCGTCATGCCGTTAAGGCGGAAAACAACGCCGATGATGCCAATCACCAGACCCATGGTGAAGAACTGGCTGGCAATTTCAGGAATAAACCAGGCATTAACGATCACGCCCCAAATACCCCAGACCATTACGGCGGTCGGGACAATCAATACCAGCCAGTCACCAAAGGTAAACGGACGTTGTTCAACATCCGCCTGCTTTTCACGAAAGAAGCGGTCGGACTCATGCACGCGTGACAGAAGAGGATTCTTTTTCACTCGTGAGGCGTACACCATGGTAAAGATCAGGCCAATCAGAGTGGCGATAACCCACACCACGATGCGCAACCCGGAGCCAGAAAGCACCGGAACGCCGGCAATACCCTGAGCAACAACCACACAAAACGGGTTCATCCACGAACTGGCAAAACCGATTTGCGTGGCAATATAGGTCACAAGGACGGTGGTAATACTGTCATAGCCCAGCCGGACCATTAGCGGTGCGATGATAATGGCAAAGGCGACGGCCTCTTCTCCCATACCAAATATTGCGCCGCCAAGTGAAAACAGAATAAACAGCGCAGGAATAAAGAGAATTTCATTTCCGCGGGTATGGCGAATAAGCGCCAGGATACCGTTATCAATGGTTCCTGTACGCATCACAATGCCAAACGCGCCGCCAATCACCAGCATAAACATGATGATGCCAACGGCTGTCCCGTATTTCGATCCTGAGGTTAACCCTTCAAACGGGAAGTTCATCAGACCCGGGCGTTCATCGCCCGTCGTGAACAGCTGTACGCGGTGATACTCAGGTTCGCCTGCTTCATTAGTCAGAATGCGAAATGAGTGTGGATCTACGACTTTGCGTGTTTTTGTTTGACCATCAACCTGATACTGCACTTCCTGACTGTCAAACATGCCCACCGGAACTACCCAGGTGGCAAGGCTGGTTAAAATGGCAACAAAAAAGATAATCACCAACGTATCGGGCATTGCCCATCTTCTTGTTGGTTTAGATTCAGTGATTGCGGACATAGCGCAAATATTCCCTTGCACAAAACAAAGTGGTAAGTATGCAAAGTGAGATGGCGCAATTCATTGATGCAGCGCAGTTAAGCAAGATAATCAGAAAGGATTAATGCAAATTAAGAGAATAAAAAACCGGAAATAGTGACTATTTCCGGTTCAGATATCCGCAGCGCAAAGCTGCGGATGATGACGAGATTACTGCTGCTGTGCAGACTGAATCGCAGTCAGCGCGATGGTGTAGACGATATCATCAACCAGTGCGCCACGGGACAGGTCGTTAACCGGCTTGCGCATACCCTGCAGCATCGGTCCGATAGAGATCAGGTCAGCAGAACGCTGTACCGCTTTGTAGGTGGTGTTACCGGTGTTCAGATCCGGGAAGATGAACACGGTAGCGCGACCTGCAACCGGAGAGTTCGGTGCTTTGAATTTCGCACCGTCAGCCATTACCGCAGCGTCGTACTGCAGCGGACCGTCGATCATCAGATCAGGACGTTTTTCCTGCGCCAGACGAGTTGCTTCGCGAACTTTTTCTACGTCGCTACCAGCACCAGAAGTACCGGTGGAGTAGGAGAGCATAGCAACGCGCGGTTCGATACCGAAGGCCGCAGCGGAATCAGCGGACTGAATCGCGATTTCTGCCAGCTGTTCTGCGGTCGGATCCGGGTTGATCGCACAGTCACCGTAAACGTAAACCTGTTCCGGCAACAGCATGAAGAACACGGAAGATACCAGGGAGCTGCCCGGTGCAGTTTTGATCAGCTGCAGCGGCGGACGGATGGTGTTTGCGGTGGTGTGAACAGCACCGGAAACCAGACCATCAACTTCATCTTGTTCCAGCATCAGCGTACCGAGAACCACGTTGTCTTCCAGCTGTTCGCGGGCAACGGTTTCGGTCATGCCTTTGTTCTTACGCAGTTCGACCAGACGACCAACATAGTTTTCGCGAACCACTTCTGGATCAACGATTTCAATGCCTGCACCCAGTTCTACACCCTGAGAGGCTGCAACACGGTTGATCTCTGCCGGATTACCCAGCAGTACGCAAGTTGCGATACCACGTTCAGCACAGATAGCGGCTGCTTTAACGGTACGCGGTTCGTCACCTTCCGGCAGAACGATACGTTTGCCCGCTTTGCGCGCAAGTTCAGTCAGCTGATAACGGAACGCTGGCGGAGACAGACGACGGCTGCGCTCAGAAGTGGCAGTCAGAGAATCGATCCAGTCAGCGTTGATGTAGTTAGCCACGTATTCCTGAACTTTTTCGATACGCTCATGATCGTCAACCGGAACTTCCAGGTTGAAGCTCTGCAGGCTAAGAGAAGTCTGCCAGGTGTTGGTGTTCACCATAAATACCGGCAGGCCAGTAGCGAAAGCACGTTCGCACAGTTTAGAAATGCGCGCGTCCATTTCGTAGCCGCCAGTCAGCAGCAGGGCACCGATTTCTACGCCGTTCATGGCAGCCAGGCAAGCGGCAACCAGCACGTCAGGGCGGTCTGCGGAAGTCACCAGCAGAGAACCGGCACGGAAGTGCTCCAGCATGTGCGGAATGCTGCGTGCGCAGAAAGTGACGGATTTAACGCGGCGAGTATTGATGTCGCCTTCGTTGATGATGGTCGCATTCAGGTGGCGAGCCATATCGATCGCACGAGTCGCGATCAGGTCAAAGCTCCACGGCACAGCGCCGAGAACCGGCAGCGGGCTGGATTCTTGCAGCTTCGCCGGATCAACGTTGTTCACTTTTGCTTTGGTGGAGTCGTCAAAAATCTCGGACAGATCCGGACGGGTACGACCCTGCTCATCAACCGGAGCGTTCAGTTTGTTAACGATAACGCCGGTAATATTGGTGTTTTTTGCACCGCCGAAGCTGTTGCGAGTCAGTTCGATACGCTCTTTCAACTGTTCCGGAGTATCAGTGCCCTGAGACATAACGAAGACGATTTCTGCGTTCAGCGTTTTGGCGATTTCGTAGTTCAGAGACTGGGCAAACTGGTGCTTACGTGTCGGGACCAGACCTTCCACCAGAACGACTTCAGCGTCTTTGGTGTTAGCGTGGTAGTTCGCGATGATCTCTTCCATCAGCACATCTTTCTGATTGCTGGAAAGCAGACCTTCAACGTAGCTCATTTTCAGCGGTTCAGCGGCCGTCGTGGTGGAAGAGTTCGCACGCACGATAGTCGTAGTCTGATCGGGCGCATCGCCACCGGTACGCGGCTGAGCGATAGGTTTGAAAACGCTCAGACGAACGCCTTTGCGTTCCATTGCACGGATCACGCCAAGGCTGACGCTGGTCAGACCGACGCTGGTTCCGGTAGGGATCAGCATAATAATACGGGACACGGTTTATCCTCTTTCGTTACCGCCGATTTGGCGGGTTACAAAACAGCACCGCCAGCTGAGCTGGCGGTGTGAAATCAGGCAGTCAGGCGGCTCGCGTCTTGCGCGATAACCAGTTCTTCGTTGGTTGGGATAACCACCGCAGGACGGGTACCTTCTTTGTTGATGAAACCAGATTTGCCGAAACGTGCAGCCAGGTTGCGTTCATGATCAACTTCAAAGCCCAGCACGCCCAGTTTGCCCAGAGACAGTTCACGAACCATCGCGGCATTTTCACCGATACCACCGGTGAATACAACAGCGTCCAGACGACCATCCATCAGCGCCGTGTAGGCACCGATGTATTTGGCCAGGCGGTGGCAGTAAACGTCCATTGCGCGCTTCGCGTCTTCTTTCGTCGCGTAGTTGTCTTCAACATAGCGGCAGTCGCTGGTCACTTCGGTCAGACCCAGCAGGCCAGACTCTTTGGTTAGCAGTTTGTTGATTGCGTCAACGCTCATGCCCAGGGTGTCGTGCAGGTGGAAGATGATCGCCGGATCGATATCACCAGAACGGGTACCCATGACCAGACCTTCCAGCGGGGTCAGGCCCATAGAGGTGTCAACGCATTTACCGTTGCGGATAGCAGAAACGGAACCACCGTTGCCCAGGTGGCAGGTGATGATGTTCAGTTCTTCTACCGGTTTGTTCAGCATTTTTGCCGCTTCCTGGGTTACATAGAAGTGGCTGGTGCCGTGCGCGCCGTAACGACGGATGCCGTGCTCTTTGTACAGGTTGTACGGCAGGGCGTAGAGGTAAGACTCTTCCGGCATAGTCTGGTGGAACGCGGTGTCAAATACAGCAACGTTTTTGTCTTTCAGCTGTGGGAAAGATTTCAGAGCTTCTTCGATACCGATCAGGTGAGCCGGGTTGTGCAGCGGTGCAAAAGAAGCTGCATCTTTGATACCCTGAATAACAGACTCATCGATCACTACGGAGCTGGTATACTTTTCGCCGCCGTGTACGATACGGTGACCGATAGCAGTCAGCTGCGCAGACAGTTCTGGTTTTTGTGCCAGAATAGTATTAACGATAAAGTTGAGCGCTTCGCTGTGAGCGGCGCCTGCACCTAAAGCCGCTTCCTGTTTATTGCCGTCCATTTTCCATTTGATACGTGCTTCGGGCAGGTGGAAACATTCGGCTAAACCAGAAAGGTACTCTTCACCATTTACTGCATCGATGATGGCAAATTTCAGTGAAGAACTACCGCAGTTCAGAACCAGTACTAACTTACTCGACATGGAAGTACCTATAATTGATACGTGGCTAAAAAAACGTCAGGGAGCCATAGAGCGTAGCGCATGATGACACCGACATTTATGATTAACATCATGCACTGCAAATTTTTTTTGCATGATGGAAGAAATATCTTGAGTCTATGCCATTTTGCGTAATTTTCAGCCAATGGCATAATGTATATGAATTTGACGACTCAATGAATATGTACTACTTAGGCCTTCAGGCTGCTAAAGGATACCTGATAGTGGGTATGGAAGACAAAATGTTTTGAACGTTGTCCCGCTGAGTTGTGAATTTGCACAAATTTTTGAATCTTTATATGTGAAGTTGAGGTGAAGCATGTCAACGCCGGATAATCGTTCTGTTAATTTTTTTAGCTTGTTTTGCCGGGGACAGCATTACTCAAAGACGTGGCCGCTGGAAAAACGCCTTGCCCCAGTCTTTGTCGAAAATCGCGTTATCAAGATGACGCGTTATGCGATCCGTTTTATGCCGCCGATCGCCGTATTTACTCTCTGCTGGCAGATTGCCCTGGGCGGTCAGCTTGGGCCGGCAGTTGCCACTGCGCTGTTCGCCTTAAGTTTACCCATGCAGGGATTGTGGTGGCTGGGCAAGCGTTCTGTAACGCCATTACCTCCTGCAATCCTCAACTGGTTTTATGAAGTTCGCGGTAAATTGCAGGAGTCTGGACAGGTGTTGGCACCCGTTGAAGGCAAGCCTGATTACCAGGCATTAGCTGACACGCTTAAGCGTGCCTTCAAACAACTGGATAAAACTTTCCTTGATGATTTGTAATTGACCCCTGATTACGCATATAAAAGAAGGCATACTCAGCCTTCTTTTTTTCACCGTAGTAGAGTGATACAGGAGTCAATAATGGAAATGACCAACGCGCAACGTCTTATTTTGTCTAACCAGTACAAGATGATGACTATGCTCGATCCGGCAAATGCTGAACGTTACCGTCGCCTGCAAACAATCATTGAGCGTGGTTATGGATTACAGATGCGTGAACTGGATCGCGAGTTTGGCGAGCTGAAAGAAGAAACCTGCCGCACTATCATCGACATTATGGAGATGTATCATGCGTTGCATGTTTCCTGGTCTAATTTGCAGGACCAGCAATCCATCGATGAACGTCGTGTCACCTTCCTCGGCTTTGACGCTGCCACTGAAGCACGTTACCTCGGTTATGTCCGCTTTATGGTTAATGTGGAAGGGCGCTATACCCATTTTGACGCTGGAACTCACGGTTTTAACGCCCAGACGCCAATGTGGGAAAAATATCAGCGCATGCTTAATGTCTGGCATGCCTGCCCGCGCCAGTACCATTTGAGCGCCAACGAAATTAATCAAATTATTAACGCCTGAGGAGGCCCGCGTGCGGTGCAAAGGTTTTCTGTTTGATCTTGATGGAACGCTGGTGGATTCCCTGCCTGCGGTAGAACGGGCGTGGAGCAACTGGGCCAGACGTCATGGGTTATCGCCGGAAGAGGTGCTGGCTTTCATTCACGGTAAACAGGCGATCACCTCTCTGCGCCATTTTATGGCGGGCAAATCCGAGGCAGACATTGCCGCCGAGTTTACGCGTCTGGAGCACATCGAGGCCACGGAAACCGAAGGTATTACCGCGCTTCCGGGGGCAATCGCCTTACTCAATCATTTGAATAAAGCAGGTATTCCGTGGGCTATTGTGACTTCTGGCTCCATGCCGGTAGCGCGAGCGCGTCATAAAATAGCGGGGCTTCCCGCGCCAGAGGTGTTTGTAACCGCTGAGCGGGTGAAGCGCGGAAAACCAGAACCTGATGCGTATCTGTTAGGCGCGCAGCTGCTGGGCCTTGCGCCGCAGGAGTGTGTTGTGGTGGAAGATGCTCCCGCTGGCGTGCTTTCAGGTCTGGCGGCGGGTTGCCATGTTATTGCGGTTAATGCCCCGGCAGATACCCCGCGCCTGAATGAAGTCGATTTAGTCCTCCACAGTCTGGAGCAAATTACTGTGACCAAACAGCCAAATGGCGATGTTATTATTCAGTGAAACACCTGATCATGATTTAGCCCCGTCTCGTCGGGGCTTTTTTATGGCAGAATCAAGTTATCCCCCTCAATTAACAAGGATAAGTTGTGAACGGTGAATTGATTTGGGTTCTTTCATTACTGGCCGTTGCCATCGTCTTGTTTGCGACGGGCAGAGTGCGTATGGATGCGGTCGCTTTGTTTGTTATTGTCGCGTTTGCATTAAGCGGAACGCTGACGGTCCCCGAAGTATTTTCCGGCTTTTCCGATCCTAACGTTGTCCTGATTGCCGCCTTGTTTATTATTGGCGATGGTTTGGTCCGTACCGGTGTTGCCACTGTAATGGGGACATGGCTGGTCAAAGTGGCGGGCAACAGTGAAATCAAAATGTTGGTTTTGTTGATGCTGACCGTCGCGGGGCTTGGCGCGTTTATGAGTTCAACCGGCGTTGTCGCTATCTTTATTCCCGTGGTGTTAAGCGTTGCCATGCGTATGCAAACGTCGCCGTCGCGCCTGATGATGCCGTTAAGTTTTGCCGGGCTGATAAGCGGCATGATGACGCTGGTGGCGACGCCGCCGAACCTGGTAGTCAACAGTGAATTGCTGCGTGAAGGCTATCATGGTTTTAGTTTCTTTAGCGTAACACCTATTGGCCTGGTCGTGCTGGTGCTGGGTATTTTGTATATGTTAGTGATGCGTTTCATGCTGAAAGGGGATACCCAGACCCCGCAGCGCGAAGGCTGGACGCGCCGAACCTTTCGCGATCTTATCCGTGAATATCGACTGACCGGGCGTGCGCGACGTCTGGCTATTCGCCCCGGATCGCCAATGATTGGTCAACGACTGGACGATCTCAAATTACGTGAACGTTATGGTGCTAACGTCATCGGTGTTGAACGCTGGCGGCGTTTTCGTCGCGTTATCGTGAACGTTAATGGGGTTTCTGAATTTCGCGCGCGTGACGTTTTGCTTATTGATATGTCTGCGGCTGATGTCGATCTCCGGCAATTTTGTAGTGAGCAATTGCTGGAGCCGATGGTACTGCGCGGCGAGTATTTTTCTGACCAGGCTCTTGATGTGGGCATGGCAGAGATTTCATTAATTCCTGAGTCAGAACTTATTGGTAAATCGGTGCGCGAAATTGGTTTTCGTACCCGCTACGGATTGAATGTAGTGGGGCTAAAGCGCAATGGCGTGGCGCTGGAAGGTTCGCTGGCGGATGAGCCTCTGCTGCTGGGCGATATCATCCTGGTTGTGGGTAACTGGAAACTGATCGGTATGCTGGCCAAACAGGGCCGCGACTTCGTAGCGCTGAACTTACCGGAAGAGGTGAGTGAAGCATCGCCCGCGCACAGCCAGGCACCCCATGCGATTTTCTGTCTGGTGCTAATGGTGGCGTTAATGCTGACCGATGAAATTCCTAATCCTGTTGCCGCTATTATCGCCTGCCTGCTGATGGGGAAATTCCGCTGTATAGATGCTGAAAGCGCCTATAAATCCATTCACTGGCCGAGCATTATTTTGATCGTTGGGATGATGCCATTTGCTGTGGCATTACAGAAAACGGGAGGTGTCGCGCTGGCGGTGAAAGGGCTGATGGACATTGGCGGCGGTTACGGGCCACATATGATGCTGGGTTGTTTGTTTGTCTTGTCGGCGGTTATTGGGCTATTTATTTCTAATACCGCGACGGCGGTGTTGATGGCTCCGATTGCGCTGGCTGCTGCCAAAACGATGGGGGTGTCGCCTTATCCATTTGCGATGGTCGTGGCGATGGCAGCATCCGCCGCCTTTATGACACCGATATCTTCACCTGTTAACACACTGGTTTTAGGTCCGGGGAATTACAGCTTCAGTGACTTTGTTAAGTTGGGGGTACCGTTCACCATTATCGTGATGGCGGTTTGTGTGGTGATGATCCCGATGCTGTTTCCGTTTTGACAAGAGCCTGATGTCGCATCCGGTGCTTATTGCCTGATGCGACGCAGACTCCGACTGCTTACAGCGGTGAATCCTGGCTAATCTCATCGAGCGAAAGATGGAAGCTGGGAACAAATACTTCCATGAAGTAGTCCATCTCCTGGCTGCGGCGCGCTTCAAGCGTCGCTTCCAGTCGCGTTTTTGCCAGCAAGAATTCATTATTTCCGGCCGCAAGTTCTTCCAGGCATTTCAGATATGCACACAGTGCATCTGCCTGTTTCACCAGCGATTTTTCTTCATCGCTATATGCATGCTCGTCAATTAACGGCGCAAAGATATCCTGCAGCTCTTCCGGAACCATATCGACCAGTTTTTGCTGAGCGATTTTTTCAATAGCCTTGTATTCCTGAGCGATTTGCGAATTGAAGTATTTCACCGGAGTAGGGAGATCTCCGGTGAGCACTTCTGAAGCATCGTGGTACATCGCCAGTAAAGCGATACGTTCGGCGTTGACATTACCGCCAAATTTACGATTTTTGATAGCTGCCAGCGCATGGGCGACCATCGCTACCTGCAAACTGTGTTCGGACACATTTTCCGTCCGCACGTTGCGCATTAGCGGCCAGCGGTTAATGAGTTTCAGGCGGGAGAGATGGGCAAAAAAATGGCTCTGTTTCATAGTGACCTTACGTATGATGACATCATCAGGTCATTGTGGCGGGATAACACTGCCGGATGCAATCTCCGGCAGTGAAATTAAGATTACAGCTGATGATAACCAGAAAGGAAACGCGCGAACTTGCTCAAAGACAGCTCGATATCATCGACACGCGGTAGCGTGACAATGCGGAAGTGATCCGGCCACGGCCAGTTGAATGCCGTCCCTTGCACCAACAAGACTTTTTCCTGCAACAGGAAATCCAGCACCATTTTCTGATCGTCGTGAATGTTAAAGCGTTTGGCGTCGATTTTCGGGAACATATACAGCGCACCACGAGGTTTCACGCAGGAAACGCCCGGAATATCGTTGATCAATTCCCACGCGCGGTTACGCTGCTCATAAAGACGACCGCCAGGGGTAATAAATTCACTGATGCTCTGATAACCACCCAGTGCGGTCTGAATGGCGTGTTGCGCAGGAACGTTAGCACACAGGCGCATTGAAGCCAGCATTTCCAGACCTTCGATGTAACCTTTGGCGTGTTTTTTCGGCCCGTTCAACACCATCCACCCCTGACGGAAGCCTGCAACGCGGTACGTTTTCGACAGTCCGTTAAAGGTAATGGTCAGCAGGTCAGGTGCCAGCGGCGCAATGGAGTGATGCTCAGCGTCGTCGTAGAGAATTTTGTCATAAATTTCATCGGCGAAGATAATGAGATTATGCTGACGTGCAATCTCCACAATCTCCATTAAAAGCTCTTTGGAATATACCGCGCCGGTTGGGTTATTTGGGTTGATAATAACGATCCCACGCGTACGAGGCGTAATTTTAGCGCGAATATCATCGAGGTCCGGGAACCAGTCAGAGGATTCATCGCAAAGATAATGCACCGCTTTACCGCTGGAGAGCGAAACCGCTGCGGTCCATAGTGGGTAATCAGGTGCAGGAACCAACATTTCGTCCCCGCTGTTCAGCAATGCCTGCATTGCCTGAACGATAAGCTCCGATACACCATTGCCGATGTAAATATCTTCCACGGTAACATCACGCATGCCACGAGCCTGGTAGTGCTGCATGATGGCTTTACGCGCGGAGTAAAGACCTTTGGAATCGCAATACCCTTGAGCGGTAGGCAGGTTGCGTATCACGTCAACGAGAATTTCATCTGGCGCGTCAAAACCGAACGGGGCAGGGTTGCCGATGTTCAGTTTCAGTACCTTGTTACCTTCTTCTTCCAGGCGTTTTGCTTCTTTCAGCACCGGACCACGGATGTCATAACAGACATTCTCTAATTTGCTGGATTTTTCAATGGGGGACATGAATCTTGACCTTTTTTGCTGTTATCGCCACTCCCTGCCGTGGAAGTCAGCTTAGAACAATGTACTCCCCCAGGACGGTGTTTTGAAGGTCTGCAGAATAAGATTTTGCCAGAGGGGAAGGCTCGATTGTGCTGTTAATAACTTAATAATGGCAAAATAATGAGGCGCATATGCTTAATAAGTAATGTTATGTAGTGAATTGTTCTGATTCTTAATTGTAAGTGTGGTTTTTTTATCTGTAAGATAATTGTGTGAAAATGCCTCGTTTAAGAATTCACTACTGAATCGCGATGATGATATTTCCGCATTACGGAGAGTTTAACAGCGTGATGATTTCCGAGGTGTCACAATGGGGGCAAGGCGTGAAACTATTGTTAAGCGGAATTAATGAATGGGGATGATGCTAATTAATTATTATTTAATATTCAAAAAGGTTTTGTTGTGCTTATTAATAATAGAAGATTACTTTGCCTAACATAACATAACTTTGCATCAGATAATTCGCAATGACCCTTATAAATAAAAGGTTTTTGGGGTAAAATGCTTGCATAAATGACGGATCCCTGCTCTTGATGCCGCCTCACCATTGCTGTTTGTACGTGTTCGCGTATGACCAGCGATGCTGTACGAGAGTGGAACAAGGACTCACATTTACATTTATACAAACACGCGCATGTCATAAATAGAAAAGAGTGAGTAACTTAATAGATATGCGATCCCTGAAGATATATTCTGTGATCTACTTCAGGCATTATAACGGAACAATGTGAGTCACTTTTTTAGTGCAACTCATATGCATTTTTACTTTCGTCCGGGTTCCGGATGAAACTGCCAGGGAGGCACATTACAAATGGAATTGCTTGTTTGTGTGTGCACAGCATTAACCAGCTCAGTATGAGCCGCCAGTAAGTGATAATATATGATAAGTGCAAATCGTCCGATAATTAACCTCGACCTCGATCTGCTGAGAACATTTGTTGCTGTTGCCGATCTGAACACTTTTGCTGCCGCAGCTGCCGCTGTGTGTCGTACTCAGTCCGCCGTAAGTCAGCAAATGCAGCGTCTGGAACAACTCGTTGGGAAAGAACTGTTCGCTCGTCACGGTCGCAACAAACTGTTAACTGAACATGGCATTCAACTTCTTGGTTACGCCAGGAAAATCCTGCGTTTTAATGATGAGGCCTGCTCATCATTAATGTTCAGTAATCTTCAGGGCGTGTTAACTATCGGTGCTTCAGATGAATCTGCCGATACGATCTTACCTTTCCTGTTAAATCGCGTGAGTTCGGTTTATCCGAAACTAGCGCTGGATGTCCGCGTTAAACGTAATGCCTACATGGCAGAAATGCTGGAATCCCAGGAAGTGGATTTGATGGTAACCACCCATCGTCCTTCTACCTTTAAGGCATTGAACCTGCGTACCTCGCCAACACACTGGTACTGCGCAGCGGAATACGTATTGCAAAAAGGTGAGCCGATCCCTCTTGTGTTGCTGGATGATCCAAGTCCGTTTCGCGATATGGTGCTGGCGACGCTTAATAAAGCAGATATTCCCTGGCGACTGGCTTATGTCGCCTCGACGCTTCCGGCCGTTCGTGCGGCAGTGAAAGCCGGTCTTGGCGTGACGGCAAGGCCGGTCGAGATGATGAGTCCGGAACTGCGTGTGCTGAGTGGAGTAGATGGCTTACCGCCGCTACCTGATACCGAATATTTGCTGTGCTATGACCCGTCCAGTAATAATGAGCTGGCCCAGGTGATCTATCAGGCGATGGAGAGCTACCATAATCCGTGGCAATACAGCCCAGTGTCTGCTCCGGAAGGAGATGACTCATTGTTGATTGAAAGGGATATCGAGTAATCGACGGACGATAGATAATTCCTGAGACAATAGTGTAAAAACGAACCGCTGGGTTTATTTTAAACCCCAGCGGCTTTTTTTT
>OAUH01000934.1_pt1 | contig 14153 bp, 11 predicted proteins | sample 1495121 | NCBI WGS metagenome assembly OAUH01 (sample SAMEA2580006, study PRJEB22360) | human gut metagenome | reverse complement strand
CTGCCAGAAGCACGCCAAAACCGAAAGCTACCGCGAATATCTCGTTTATCTACAGGGCTGTAATGAGCAGTTCATTGAAGCGCCGGGTATTCGTGGAATGGTGATGTTGGTGTTTACGTTGCCGGGTTTTGATCGAGTATTCAAAGTCATCAAAGACAGGTTCGCGCCGCAGAAAGAGATGTCTGCCGCTCACGTTCGTGCCTGCTACCAACTGGTGAAAGAGCATGATCGCGTGGGCCGAATGGCGGACACCCAGGAGTTTGAAAACTTTGTGCTGGAGAAGCGGCATATTTCCCCGGCATTAATGGAATTACTGCTCCAGGAAGCAGCGGAAAAAATCACCGATCTCGGCGAACAAATTGTGATTCGCCATCTCTATATCGAACGACGGATGGTGCCGCTTAATATCTGGCTTGAGCAAGTTGAGGGGCAGCAATTGCGTGATGCCATTGAAGAGTACGGCAACGCCATTCGCCAGCTTGCCGCTGCCAACATCTTCCCTGGGGATATGTTATTTAAAAACTTTGGCGTCACCCGTCACGGGCGCGTGGTGTTTTATGATTACGACGAAATTTGCTACATGACGGAAGTGAATTTCCGCGACATCCCGCTGCCGCGCTACCCGGAAGACGAACTTGCCAGCGAACCGTGGTACAGCGTCTCGCCGGGCGATGTTTTCCCGGAAGAGTTCCGTCACTGGTTATGTGCCGACCCGCGTATTGGTCCGCTATTTGAAGAGATGCACGCCGACTTGTTCCGCGCTGATTACTGGCGCGCACTACAAAACCGCATACGTGAAGGGCATGTGGAAGATGTTTATGCGTATCGGCGCAGGCAGCGGTTTAGCGTCCGATTCGTATAAATCAGAGGCGAAAAAGTCAGCGTATTCCACCGTACGCCAGCGTCACTTCCTTCGCCGCTTTAATCACCATCGCGCCAAACTCGGTCACGCGGTCATCGGTAATACGTGAAATCGGTCCGGAAATTGAAATTGCGGCAAACGGTTCGCGGTGCTCATCGAAAATACACGCTGCAAGGCAACGCAGCCCCAGCGCATGTTCCTCATCGTCAAATGAATAACCCCGTTTGCGCGTTTGGGCGAGATCTTCTTTTAAATGCACAGGAGACACCAGCGTCGCGTGGGTATAGGCATGTAACCCTTTGCGGTGCAGCAGCTTCGTCACCTGTTCTTCGCTCAGTTGGGCCAGAAAGGCTTTACCCGCACCGGAAGCGTGCATCGGCAATTTACCGCCGATAGGCGCGGACATACGCATCAGGTGAGTACACTGTACCTGGTCGATAATAATCGCTTCGTGATTGCTTTGATCAAGCACCGCCATATTGACCGTTTCGCCAGACTCTTCCATTAGATTGCGCAGGATAGGGTGAACAATCGCTAACAAATTACGGCTCTGGAGAAAGCTGCTACCGACCATAAAGGCGTGTGCGCCGATTGCCCAGTGACCCAGTTCGCCGACCTGACGGACAAAGCCCTGTTGCTGCATCGTGGTTAGCAGGCGGTGGGTCGTGGAATTGGGTAACCCGGCTTGCTGTGCCAGTTCCGTGAGTGCCACACTGCCATTGGATTCGGCAATCCACTCCAGTAATTTCAGGCCACGCGTTAAAGACTGAACCTGTCCAGTCGCTGGTGCGGTGGCAACGGCGGGTTTTCTGCCGCGTTTTGCGGGAATGGGTGCGACCATGACAGTCTCCTTTTTCTGTATCGTGGAAATCATTTTCATTTTTATTATCAGCGAATGCAATAGTTGCTGAACAGATCCGATGAGTTAATGTTGAACAAATCTCATGTTGCGTGGTGGTCGCTTTTACCACAGATGCGTTTATGCCAGTATGGTTTGTTGAATTTTTATTAAATCTGGGTTAAGCGTGTCGGGAGCAAGTGTGAGCAGCAAAGTGGAACAACTGCGTGCGCAGTTAAATGAACGTATTCTGGTGCTGGACGGCGGTATGGGCACCATGATCCAGAGCTATCGACTGAACGAAGCCGATTTTCGTGGTGAACGCTTTGCCGACTGGCCATGCGATCTCAAAGGCAACAACGACCTGCTGGTGCTCAGCAAACCGGAAGTGATCGCCGCTATCCACAACGCCTACTTTGAAGCGGGCGCGGATATCATCGAAACCAACACCTTCAACTCCACGACTATTGCGATGGCGGATTACCAAATGGAATCCCTGTCGGCGGAAATCAACATTGCGGCGGCGAAACTGGCGCGCGCCTGTGCTGACGAGTGGACTGCCCGCACGCCGGAGAAACCGCGCTACGTTGCCGGTGTTCTCGGCCCGACCAACCGCACGGCGTCTATTTCTCCGGACGTCAACGATCCGGCATTCCGCAACATCACTTTTGACCAGCTGGTGGCGGCTTATCGAGAATCCACCAAAGCGCTGGTGGAAGGTGGCGCGGACCTGATCCTGATTGAAACCGTTTTCGACACCCTTAACGCCAAAGCGGCGGTCTTTGCGGTGAAAACGGAGTTTGAAGCGCTGGGCGTTGAACTGCCGATTATGATCTCCGGCACCATCACCGACGCCTCCGGGCGCACGCTCTCCGGGCAGACCACTGAAGCGTTTTACAACTCCCTGCGCCACGCCGAAGCGCTGACCTTTGGCCTGAACTGTGCGCTGGGGCCAGACGAACTGCGCCAGTACGTACAGGAACTGTCGCGTATTGCGGAATGCTACGTCACCGCCCACCCGAACGCCGGGCTGCCCAACGCCTTTGGTGAATACGATCTCGACGCCGACACGATGGCAAAACAGATACGTGAATGGGCAGAAGCAGGCTTTCTCAATATCGTCGGCGGCTGCTGCGGCACCACGCCACAACATATTGCAGCGATGAGTCGTGCAGTAGAAGGATTAGCGCCGCGCAAACTACCGGAAATTCCCGTAGCCTGCCGCTTGTCCGGCCTGGAGCCGCTGAACATTGGCGAAGATAGCCTGTTTGTGAACGTGGGTGAACGCACCAACGTCACCGGTTCCGCTAAGTTCAAGCGCCTGATCAAAGAAGAGAAATACAGCGAGGCGCTGGATGTGGCGCGTCAGCAGGTGGAAAACGGTGCGCAGATTATCGATATCAACATGGATGAAGGGATGCTCGATGCCGAAGCGGCGATGGTGCGTTTTCTCAATCTGATTGCCGGTGAACCGGATATCGCTCGCGTGCCGATAATGATCGACTCCTCAAAATGGGACGTTATTGAAAAAGGTCTGAAGTGTATCCAGGGCAAAGGCATTGTTAACTCTATCTCGATGAAAGAGGGTGTCGACGCCTTTATCCATCACGCGAAACTGTTGCGTCGCTACGGTGCGGCAGTCGTGGTAATGGCTTTTGACGAACAGGGCCAGGCCGATACCCGCGCACGGAAAATCGAGATTTGCCGTCGGGCGTACAAAATCCTCACCGAAGAGGTTGGCTTCCCGGCTGAAGATATCATCTTCGACCCGAACATCTTCGCGGTCGCAACTGGCATTGAAGAGCACAACAATTACGCACAGGACTTTATCGGCGCGTGTGAAGACATCAAACGTGAACTGCCGCACGCACTGATTTCCGGCGGCGTTTCTAACGTGTCGTTCTCGTTTCGTGGCAACGATCCGGTGCGCGAAGCCATTCACGCGGTGTTCCTCTACTACGCTATTCGCAATGGCATGGATATGGGGATCGTCAACGCCGGGCAACTGGCGATTTACGACGACCTGCCTACCGAACTACGCGACGCGGTGGAGGATGTGATCCTCAACCGTCGCGACGATGGCACCGAGCGTTTACTGGAGCTTGCCGAGAAATATCGCGGCAGCAAAACCGACGACACCGCTAACACCCAGCAGGCGGAGTGGCGCTCGTGGGAAGTGAATAAACGTCTGGAATACTCGCTGGTCAAAGGCATTACCGAGTTTATCGAGCAGGATACCGAAGAAGCCCGCCAGCAGGCTACGCGTCCGATTGAAGTGATTGAAGGCCCGTTGATGGACGGCATGAACGTGGTCGGCGACCTGTTTGGCGAGGGCAAAATGTTCCTGCCGCAGGTGGTGAAATCGGCGCGCGTAATGAAGCAGGCGGTGGCTTATCTCGAGCCGTTCATTGAAGCCAGCAAAGAGCAGGGTAAAACCAACGGCAAGATGGTGATCGCCACAGTGAAGGGTGATGTCCACGACATCGGTAAAAATATCGTTGGCGTGGTGCTGCAATGTAACAACTACGAAATTGTCGATCTCGGCGTGATGGTGCCTGCGGAAAAAATTCTCCGTACCGCTAAAGAAGTGAATGCTGATTTGATTGGCCTTTCGGGGCTGATCACGCCGTCGCTGGACGAGATGGTTAACGTGGCGAAAGAGATGGAGCGTCAGGGCTTCACCATTCCGCTATTGATTGGCGGCGCGACCACCTCAAAAGCGCACACGGCGGTGAAAATCGAGCAGAACTACAGCGGCCCGACGGTGTATGTGCAGAACGCATCGCGCACCGTTGGTGTGGTGGCGGCGCTGCTTTCCGACACTCAGCGCGATGATTTCGTTGCTCGTACCCGCAAGGAGTACGAAACCGTGCGTATTCAGCACGGACGAAAGAAACCACGCACACCACCGGTCACGCTGGAAGCGGCGCGTGATAACGACTTCGCTTTTGACTGGCAGGCTTACACGCCGCCGGTGGCGCACCGTCTCGGTGTGCAGGAAGTCGAAGCCAGCATCGAAACGCTGCGTAATTACATCGACTGGACGCCGTTCTTTATGACCTGGTCGCTGGCCGGGAAGTATCCGCGCATTCTGGAAGATGAAGTGGTAGGTGTTGAGGCGCAGCGGCTGTTTAAAGACGCCAACGACATGCTGGATAAATTAAGCGCCGAAAAAATGCTGAACCCGCGTGGTGTGGTGGGCCTGTTCCCGGCAAACCGTGTGGGCGATGACATTGAAATCTACCGTGACGAAACGCGTACCCATGTGATTAATGTCAGCCACCATCTACGCCAACAGACCGAAAAAACCGGCTTCGCTAACTACTGTCTCGCTGACTTCGTTGCGCCGAAGGTTTCCGGCAAAGCGGATTACATCGGCGCATTTGCCGTGACTGGCGGGCTGGAAGAGGACGCACTGGCTGATGCCTTTGAAGCACAGCATGATGATTACAACAAAATCATGGTGAAAGCGCTTGCCGACCGTCTGGCGGAAGCCTTTGCGGAGTATCTCCATGAGCGTGTGCGTAAAGTCTACTGGGGCTATGCGCCGAACGAGAACCTCAGCAACGAAGAGCTGATCCGCGAAAACTACCAGGGCATCCGTCCGGCACCGGGCTACCCTGCCTGCCCGGAACATACGGAAAAAGCCACAATCTGGGAGCTGCTGGAAGTGGAAAAACATACCGGTATGAAACTCACGGAATCCTTCGCCATGTGGCCGGGTGCATCGGTTTCGGGTTGGTACTTCAGTCATCCAGACAGCAAGTATTACGCGGTGGCGCAAATTCAGCGCGATCAGGTTGAAGACTATGCCCGCCGTAAAGGAATGAGCGTTACCGAAGTCGAGCGTTGGTTGGCACCGAATCTGGGGTATGATGCCGAGTAAGTGATAACACCGGGGTATTTGCCCCGGTTTTTAATGTCATAAATAATGGATTATTGAACATGATAAAAATTGATGAAATAGATTTTTTCGCTTTCGAAGGATGTTCAGAGTCCGAAGTTACTGAACTATTAGGAAAAAAACCAACAGGTTATAATGATTGGATGATTAATATAAAAACAGGAGTGGAGTGGGTATTTTATGATGTTCGTAAATCCAAAGAGGGTATAAGGTGTATCTCATGCAGTATTCTGTATCACGATAAAAGTAAAGGGCGTATCGATGTCTTATTTAGTGAAGGTATAGCTGACAGAGGTTTAAAAAATACGGGTGGAGTGTTAATCCAAAAACGCCCGCAATTATAATAATTCCTGGTAATATTTGTTTTCGTAAAAAGGATTTACTTTATGCAACGTCAATATAAAAAATACATTCTTCTTTTTTGGGGTGTCATGGATGTTATCGCGATAGCCACATATCTGTTCTACTCGCTTGGTAATGGTCGTATCCCTTTTTATTCCGATATCGTTCATTCACTTTCTTTACTTAAGGATATCGGTGTTGAAGGCGGTTTTTACGCTTATGCAGTCGCCACTGTTACGCTACAAATAGTATTATTGCTCTCTTTATTCTTTTCTGCGCAATGTTTTTTAAGACAAAAATTATTTAGTTTCTCTTTTTTGGCGATTCAGGAAGTTATGCGTTTTGCTACCGTAAGCTGCTCAATCTCCGTAATACCGTTGTTACTTAATTATTTTCATTCACAGAATCTGGTCTTAAATATTTCGTTGTTTATCTTCTCAGAGGTCACAAAAGTGACAACGATTATCTGGTGTAAACGACAGGGGAAAGTGTGACAGAAATAGCAACAGATACAGGTGGATTTTTATATAAATGCCTTTTTAAATGCTTTCTTGTATAAATCTCTTATACTGAAAGTACATACAAGAGAAATGCCTGGATAAAAACAACGTGATTAGAAAAATCTTAACAGGAAAATGCATAACAAAAAGGAGAACCTGATTCCGTGCTAACTTTGCTTCACCTGCTTTCTGCCGTCGCCCTGCTGGTCTGGGGGACTCATATTGTTCGAACAGGCGTAATGCGCGTCTTCGGCGCGCGTCTGCGTACTGTCCTTAGCCGGAGCGTCGAAAAAAAGCCGCTCGCCTTTTGCGCGGGGATCGGCGTTACCGCACTGGTGCAGAGCAGTAATGCCACCACCATGCTGGTGACCTCGTTCGTCGCTCAGGATCTGGTTGCTCTCGCGCCTGCGCTGGTGATTGTGCTGGGTGCAGATGTCGGGACGGCGCTGATGGCGCGTATTCTCACCTTCGATTTATCCTGGCTGTCACCGTTACTTATTTTTATCGGCGTGATTTTTTTCCTCGGACGCAAACAGTCACGCGCCGGGCAACTGGGCCGCGTCGGTATTGGTCTTGGGCTGATTTTACTGGCGCTGGAGTTGATTGTGCAGGCCGTAACGCCGATCACTCAGGCAAACGGCGTTCAGGTGATCTTTGCCTCGCTGACTGGCGACATTTTGCTGGATGCGCTGATTGGTGCGATGTTCGCCATTATCAGCTACTCCAGCCTTGCCGCGGTACTGCTGACCGCGACTCTGACCGCCGCAGGCATTATCTCTTTCCCAGTGGCGCTTTGTCTGGTGATTGGTGCAAACCTCGGTTCCGGCCTGCTGGCGATGCTCAACAACAGTGCCGCCAATGCCGCAGCCCGCCGTGTCGCGCTGGGTAGCCTGCTGTTTAAGCTGGTGGGTAGCCTGATTATCCTGCCGTTTGTTCATTTGCTGGCAGAGACAATGGGGAAGTTGCCATTGCCAAAAGCGGAATTGGTGATCTATTTCCACGTCTTCTACAACCTTGTACGCTGCCTGGTCATGTTGCCATTCGTTGACCCGATGGCACGGTTTTGCAAAACGATTATTCGCGATGAACCGGAACTGGATACCCAGCTACGGCCTAAACATCTGGATGTCAGCGCGCTGGATACGCCCACGCTTGCTCTGGCGAACGCTGCCCGCGAAACCCTGCGCATTGGCGACGCCATGGAACAGATGATGGAAGGGTTGAATAAAGTGATGCACGGCGAGCCACGGCAGGAGAAAGAGCTGCGTAAGCTGGCTGATGACATCAACGTTCTCTATACCGCCATTAAGCTGTATCTGGCGCGGATGCCAAAAGAGGAACTGGCAGAAGAAGAGTCGCGCCGCTGGGCGGAGATCATCGAAATGTCGCTCAACCTTGAACAAGCCTCCGATATCGTCGAGCGCATGGGGAGTGAAATTGCCGACAAATCGCTGGCAGCAAGGCGAGCATTTTCGCTTGATGGCTTGAAGGAACTGGATGCGCTCTATGAGCAATTGCTCAGTAATTTAAAACTGGCAATGTCGGTTTTCTTCTCTGGCGATGTTACCAGCGCCCGTCGTTTGCGCCGCAGCAAACATCGTTTTCGCATTCTTAATCGCCGCTATTCCCACGCCCACGTCGATCGCCTGCACCAGCAAAACGTGCAGAGTATTGAAACCAGTTCGCTACATTTAGGCTTACTGGGAGATATGCAGCGTCTGAACTCGCTGTTTTGTTCGGTGGCTTACAGTGTGCTGGAACAGCCGGATGAAGATGAAGGACGGGACGAGTATTAATACCGTGACCCTGAAGGCCTGATAAGACGCGTAAAGCGTCGCATCAGGCACTATGAACAAGATGCCGGATCATGTATCCGGCAATTCACTTAAAAACGGTGACCCGCTTCCAGCGGCACCGCTTCTTCACCAGCCTTAAACACATAAGTGGTGTTCGGGCCACCCAGCGTAGCGTGACCTTTACTTACTGTGATCCAGTTACCTTCCGGCAGACCAATAATCGTCAGTTCTGGCGCGACGACCAGCAGTTCGCGAATACGCTGCTCACGGGTTTCACCTTTATGGCCTTCCGGCAGCGCGTTGGTGAAGTGCGGGTTGATTTGCAGCGGGAACAGATTTAGCGCATCGAAACCTTGCGGATCGACAATCGGCATATCGTTGGTGGTACGAATGGTTGGGCAAGCAGGGTTAGCGCCGGCGCCCCAGCCAATATACAGCGCGCCACGTTTCACCACGTCAGTAATTGGTGCCAGCAGCCCACGCTCGCGGCACTGTTTCAGCAACTGGAAAGTATTACCGCCGCCGACAATCACAATTTCCGCATTTTCAATCGCGGCAACGGGATCGACAACGCTATGAATACCGGTGACAGAAACACCCAGCGAAGCGAGAACCGCAGCAGTTTTCGCTGTGTAATCATCCCAGGTCTGCGTTACGCCAGCGAAAGGAATAAATACCGCAGAACGGCGACCCTGCAACTGTTCAGCAATCAGCGGCAGCGCGTGTTCCAGCCAGGCTTTACCCGGCAGCGTCGAGTTACTCAATAAAAGCAGTTCCATTACTTCTCCGGTTAGTAAGAAAACACGGAAGGAATGCTACCACTGCGAATTTAACCACTTACTGACATGGCTCACGATGTCACATATTGCACAGGCGCTGAGACTGATGACAAACACAGGATTGCCTGATGCGCTACGCTTACCTGGCCTACCAGATAACTGCAATATATTGAATTTTCAAGATTATGTAGGCCGAATAAGGCTTCATTCCGTATCCGGCATAAACAATGTGTACTTTGCCACCAATTTGAGCGCCCCTTAAGGCGCTGATGTTTTTTTATTCTTCTCGTGCACATTGTGCCGCTTCAGCAATCAGCCGCACATCAGGTCGCGAAGTTGCCGCGGCGACCAGCCAGCGACATGCAGAGTTAAGTAGCGCGATTAATCATGGGAAATTGCCTCTGCATGGGCGAGCAGGTATTGCTCCGCCTCACCGGACCAGATCCCCTGATGACGCGCCAGAATCGCCGCCAGTGCTTGATCCTGAATCTGCGTGAGTGACGTCAGCGGCAGGAATTTCCCGGTATACACCAGCTTTTTGCCGCCGCCGACGGCAGGCAATTCAAGCGTGGTTTCGCCCGCGGCATTCAGCCCAAGAATATGTGTTACCACTTTTGCGGCCTGCACTTTTTTCTCTTCAATCAATTTGACCGCTGCGCGCATGTCGTCGATATTGCCGCCTGACGTGCCCACGTAGTGGGTAAATGCATAATGCACATCGTAGAAATTAATTGGCGCGCTGAAGTGCTTATCCTGCGGTCCGGCGAAGAAATTCAGACAACCATCTGTTGCCAGCAAGGAAGAGGCGAGAGTCACCAGTCCTTCATTAGGCACAAAGACGAAAATATCATCGAAGCCGTGACCGCCACTCAGTGCCATTAACGTATCAAATGCTGCATCGGCGGCATTGAGATAATGAATCAGTGTTTGCGGTTCTGATGGATAGTGCTTGCGTGCATAACTCAATTTGTCGTTGTCGGTATCGGTAATGACGAGCAGCGACGGGTTAACCGGTCCATGCAACGCATAATCAATCGCCAGCAGCCCCATCGGGCCGGTGCCGCCGAGGATCAGCGTGCGCCCTTGCGGGCGAATCCCCATCGTGTGGTTATAACTACCTTCCTGAAGATGATAGTTGGCGTTGAACGCGCCAATCACGCAGGAAAGCGGTTCAACCAGCGAGCCTTCAAAATAGGTTTCGCCGTCGTATGCCAGCAGGCAATCTTGTTCCATGACCTCGTTGGGAATAACCACATGCGTCGCTTCGCCGCCTACCCACGGGAAGGAGTAGCCGGGGCAATCCGGGCGGTCGGGGAGTTGCAGGTTGGCCTGAATCACATAACGCTGACCCGGCTGGAATTTGTGCTGCCACTTTTTACCCACGGCCAGAATATCGCCGCAAAATTCGTGGCCGATGATGATGGGATTGGTCGCCACATCGTCGGGTACTTTTTTATGGTTTTCACCCAGATTGGCCTCTTTCCAGGAAGAGAGGCACAGGCTGTCAGTGACCACCGTTGCGAGGATTTCATCCTCCTGCATTTCAGGAAGGTCAAAGGTTTCCAGACGCAGGTCACGTTTGCCATAAAGACGCAGAGCTGTTGTTTTCATAAACCACCTCATGTTGAACGATGGCCCCGACGGTTGCGCCGGGGCGAAGAATCAGGACAGGAAGCCCAGCGCATTACCGATAATCCCTAAACCAAACAGGGCGAAAATCAGCCATACCGGGTTAATTTTTTTGTTGAGCAGACGAACCATCAGCAGCGTCAGACCGAGCGCCAGCAAACCAGGGCAAAGTTGGTCGAGGATGTTCTGCACGGTTATGGTGACGGTGGCACCATCGGCGGCAGGCGTTTGTGAAACCACCAACGGTACGTTGATTGACGTCCATTTGGTCACCAGCACGCCCATCACAAACAGCCCGAGAATCGACGCGCCTTCGGTGAGTTTTTGCAGCAAATTACCGCCCATATCGCTGACGATATTCACCCCTTTGCGAAAGCCGAGCTGTAGGCCATACCACTTCATCGCCAGACGCACCGCGTTGAAAATAAAGAAGAACAGCAGGGGGCCGAGAATGTTGCCCGAAAGTGCCAGAGATGCGCCGAGCGCGGCGGTAATCGGGCGCAGCGTTCCCCAGACCAGTGGATCGCCAACTCCTGCCAATGGTCCCATCAGACCGACTTTGATGCCGTTAATGGTACCGTCATCAATTTCCGCGCCGTTGGCTCGCGCCTCTTCCATGGCGGCAGTGACGCCGATGACCGGGCCACATACGGCTGGCGTGGTATTGAAGAACACCAGGTGTCGCCTGAGCGCCGCAACCTGATCCTCTTTTAATGGGTAAAGTCGTTTGATGGCGGGGATCATGTCGTAGCAAAAACCCAGCCCGTGAATACGTTCAAAGTTAAAGGATGCCTGTTGCAGGTTGGAGCGCAGAAACATGCTCACCAGATCGCTGCGTGTAATTTTTCTCTGTTCCATGATGGCTCCGTTAATCATCAAGTTGGTCAAGGGCGGTGATAGTGGTGGTCTGGGGATGTGGTTCAGCTTTACGCCACTGTGGATTTAACTGGATGTAGAGCAGGGCCATGATCACGCCGACGCCACCGAACGCCAGCAGACTGAGATCGAGGTAGCCACCTGCGAGGAAACCGAGGAAAAAGAAAGGCATCAAATATTTCACGCCCATCATGCGAAGCACCATGGCGTAACCGACCACCACGATAAAACCGCCAGCAATCTGCAGTCCACGGGTCACAAATTCGGGAATGGCGCTCAGCATATTGCTCACCATATCTGCGCTGACGAACAGCGAGACAATCAGTGCCGGAATAGCAACGCGCAGTGCCTGCACGCCAAGCGCGGAGACATGCAGAATATCGAGAGTGCGAAACCGTGCTTCTTCCGCTGCTTTATCCGCCGCGTGCTGGAACACTACGGTGATGGTACGGGCAAACACCGTCAGCACCTGGCCTGCCGCAGCCACAGGCAACGCGATGGCGATTCCGGTGGCGATGCTTTGCTGACCAACGATAACCAGAATGGCGGAGATTATGCTGGCGAGTGCAGAATCCGGAGATTGCGCCGCGCCGACGTTCATCCAGCCGAGAGCTATCAATTCCAGCGTACCACCGAGCATAATTCCGGTTTTTAAATCACCGAGAATTAAACCAATCACCGTACAGGCAATTAACGGACGATGAGTCTGAAATTCATCCAGCACGCTGCCCATTCCGGCAATACAGGAAAAAAGAAATATAGCAATGATTTGTAGGGTACTTATTTCCATGATTTGTCACCTTTTAAGTGTCGTCATCCCTGCCTGTTAAAGCATATGTACACAGGCGCTATTATTTAATTTGCGATTAACTGTTCGTTTATTTTGTCGATAATATTGATTGAGGGATCTGACGCTACGACGCGTAAATCCAGTATGACGCCAAGATTATTTAACTCATGAAATGCGTTAATATCATCGTCATCTAATGAAACTGCTTTGGTTAACTGTTTCTTACCAGGACGCCAGGCCATACCGCCAATATTCAGGGTACCTATTTTTACCCCCTGGCGAACCATTGCTAAGGCATCCTGTGGGCGAGTGAAAAGATAAAAAACGGTTTCGTCCTGATATTGCGGGTTGTGATAAACCGCGACGGCTTTTTCAATATTGACCACGTTAACCTTCATTCCCGGTGGCGCAGCCTGACGCAATAATGTCCGGCGAACTTCATCGTTATAAACTTCGTCATTGCAGATAATAATGCGTTGGGCGTTAGCCACTTTAGACCAGACGGTAGTGACCTGGCCGTGGATCAGGCGGTCATCAATGCGGGCGAGCGTAATGTTCATCAGAAATCCTCCTCCGCTGTTGCCACCTGTCTCCAGACGACGCAGGTTTGCTTTGCGATTTGCGTCAGGTGTTCACACAGTTCATCAATATTCATGCTGTCCTGGTTATCAACCAGTTCGAGCGCCAGCGGCAGAGAAAGGCCGCTGATTACCCGCAGACGAGGATTGCGCATCGCAAGCATCGCTGCCGCATTCCACGGGCTGCCGCACTGTAAATCCACGGCGATTAGCCACTCATCTTGATTGTGAATGCTTACTAACTTCTCCAGCTTTGCCACAATGTCTCCGGCGTTCTCGCCGGGCACAAATTCAACGGCCTCGACCCTGGCATCGCCGTACACCATCTGAACCGATTCCAGCATGGCGCAGGCTAATTTGCCGTGGGCGCAAAAAATGGCATTGACCATAAAGCCTCCTTAGCCGCGCGTTTTGCCGCCTGCAATGTTAGTGGTTACTCCGGTGATATAGCTGGCGCGTTCAGACAGCAGATAACAAACAAAATCAGCCACTTCTGCTAATCTTCCGGCGCGCCCAATAGGAATGGCGTTTTTGGTATAGCCTTCACGCAGCTGCTCGACGGTGATATTGCGCGTCCACGCCAGCGCTTCTTCATATTCCGGCGTGCGCAGTCCTGTTTTTTCCAGAATCCCCGGCGCGATACCGACCACACGGATACCGTGCTTGCCCAGCTCTTTCGACCAGGAGCGCGTGAAGCTATTGAGCGCGGCTTTGGTCGCGGCGTAACAGCTTTGGCCTTCTGAGCCTTCCAGCCCACTTTCTGAGGAAACATTCACAATCACGCCATCATGTTGTTTGACCATCTGTCGCGCCACCGCCTGCGACATCAGAAAAACGCCTTTCTGGTTGATATTGACCATTTTTTCGAATGCAGCTTCGTTGAGTTCATACTGCCCGGCAGGCGCTTTCTCATCGACAAGCAGACGCGGGAAATTGACCCCGGCGTTGTTAACCAGACCGTCGATGCGACCAAAACGCTGGATAATTTCTGCTACCGTATGATTTATCTCTTTGGCGCTGGAAATATCGGTCGGCCAGAACTGATAACCTTTATGGCTTTCATACTGACCATCGCCACCGTGAATATCGACCATCTGTACATTCGCGCCTTGTGCTAATAATTCATCCACAATCGCCAGACCAATGCCGGATGCGCCACCGGTGACAATAATGATTTTATCCTGCAAATTTAACCACGTTTGCATAACAGACTCCTGATTTTAGATAATAGGGACCCGCCGTAATTTTTATTACGGTAA
>OAUH01000932.1_pt1 | contig 14162 bp, 10 predicted proteins | sample 1495121 | NCBI WGS metagenome assembly OAUH01 (sample SAMEA2580006, study PRJEB22360) | human gut metagenome | reverse complement strand
CCATAAACCCGGCATTATTCACATCCGTACCGACTCCCACATTGAAGCCGCGATTCGGTGAATAGGTAAAATCTTCGATAGGCAAACGACCGTACAGATTGGCCATATGTGCCTGTACTCCTTCCGGAGTAGAGAACAATTCATCCGCCGGAATTTTATTCTTCGGATCGATATCAAGCAAATCGCTACATCCGCCCAGCAGGAACATAGCTCCCAATAATAAATAACTATATATTTTCATAATCATCTTCTTTAAAAGTTCAAGGTCAATCCAAAGTTAAAGCTCTTATTCAGAGGATAATTCAAGCCGGCACTATAGTCTCCTTCAATCTTTTCCGGATCGAATGCCTTTACAAACGGGTCACAGATAGTAAACAGGTTATTTCCGTTCGCATAGATTCTTAAACTACCGATACCCAGTTTATGCATCAGTCGGGGACTGAAGGTGTAGCCGATCTCAATTGTTTTCAGTCTCAGATAAGAAGCGTTCTTACGCCATATCTGCGAATCCCTCGTATAGAACGATCCCATGTCCTGCTCCAGACGGATGGCCGGCCATTCTCCCGGTATCCATTCACTGTTCGCATCATACGGGTCGGACAGATGCCAACGGTCGTAGAAGTATTCGGGGGTATTGCCACCCTTGAAACAGAGCATCTTTGCGTATACCTCGTCAAACTGCACCGTGTACAGGGCAGAACCTTGAAAAAGAGCATAGAAGTCGAAGTTCTTCCAGGACGCTTCCACATTGAAACCATAGTGAATCAATGGGCTGCCGGACCAGAATAAAGGGGTCTTGTCCAGATCATTCACCACTCCGTCACCGTTTACGTCTTTCAGGATGTAGTCACCGGGAAGTTCCTTGGAATTTCCGTTATCCCCATTCTGAATCGGATATGTATTAATCTCGTCAAAGTTCTGGAAACGTCCGTCCGTCTGATACCCCCAGATAAAATCTCCCCAGCGGTTGGATGCCTGGTTTCTCCATCTTTCCATACTGCTCTTGTAAGGACCGCTCTCTATATAACGGCGTTGGGTACGCGCCAAGTTAAAGTTACCGGATACACTGTAGTGGAAATCACCGATTTTGTTGGTATGAGTCAATGTAAATTCAATACCCCTCGTACGGTCGCCGTTCAGGTTTTCCTGTGGCAACTTGGAACCGAACGTATTGGGAAGAGAACCGTAACGGTCGGCTAACAGGCCGCTGCGGTCACGCTGATAAATATCAAACTCTACTGCGATCAGCCGGTTAAAGATTGAAAAGTCAATACCAATATTATACATATTCACTTTAATCCAGGTCAGATTCTTATTGATCATCACAGGAGAAGCCACCCCATTGGTATAATTTCCCTGACTGAATACATATCCGCCACTGTTCAACGTGTAACCGGAGAAGTATTGGAACGGATCACCGGCATCTTGCCCCGAACGACCGGCAGAGAAACGAAGTTTCAGATTATCGACAAACTTGAAGTTGTCTTTGATAAAGCTCTCTTCCGAAATTCTCCATCCTACGGAAGCGGACGGAAAGAATGCCCATCTGCTGCCCGGAGCATATCGATAAGAACCGTCGTATCTGCAAGCAAGCTCTGCCAGATATTTGCCTTTATAATCATAGGTCAGACGCCCGATATGAGAAAGATAAGCCTGGTGTTCCGAGGAACCGGATACTTTCTGGTCAGATTCGCGTGCATTGTCCAGTTCACCGATTGTGAAAAAGTCAAACTTGCGCTCACCATTCATCCAGTTTGCTTTCTCTTCGCGTCTTTCGAAGACATAAGTAGCTCCGATGGTATGGTTGCCGAACGTTCTGTTATAGTTTGTCTGGAACTGCATATCCACCCGTTCCGATCCTGAAGCAAAGCCGGATAATTGGCATCTGCCGCCGTATACTCGCCCGTATATTCGCCATAGGTATATGTCTTAAAACCTTTCCGCGTAGCCTTATATCCGTAGTTATTGTAATCGTAGATAAAAGTACCTTTCACCTTCAGCCCCTTTACATAAGGAATATTATACTCTAATGCAAACTGTGTCTGCAAGTTCTTATTCCGCTCTTTAGCGCTGCCGGTATAATCGGCATCGATCATAGCTGCCGGATTAGGGACATAAGAGAAGTTATTATAATAATCCGGATTGTCATTGGCATAGATAGAAGTAGTAGGCGGATTTACACGCGTACTCTTAAATATATCATAGAAAGGAAACCAGGGACGGTTGGTGGTATCATAACGCCCGCCAAGATTGATACTGGCTGTCAGGTCTTTTGTAATCTTCAGACTGACATTGGAACGGAATGTATATTTATCATAAGTCAATGCGTTATTCTTCAACAAGCTGTTATCGGTGGCATAACCGAAACTACCGTAATAACTTACTTTGTCGGTACCACCTTCCAGGGACAGAGTCGTCTGGAACTGTGTGGCGTGCTTATTGAAAACGGCATCATACAAGTCTACACTCTCATAACCGGGAGCACCTTGCTGCCATTTGGTCAATTCGTCCTTTGTGATATAAGCCGGTCTGCCTGCATTGATTTCCGCCTCATTTCGCATGGTCATATATTGTCCGGCGTTGGCCATCTCCGGCACATTGGTAGGAGAAGTAATGCCGACATTGGCGTTCAACGTAATACGCGGTTTGCCTGTAGCCCCTTTCTTGGTGGTAACAATCACGGCACCATTCGCCGAATTCATACCATAGATAGAGGCAGTAGCATCTTTCAGAAAAGATATGCTTTCAATATCTTCCGGATTCAGCCGTTGAAATTCGCTGGAACCGTCTCTCACCACTCCGTCAATCACAAACAAAGGAGTTCCGAAGCCACGGACATTGATATTGGAACTAAACTTACCCGGCTCTCCATTTTCCTGTCTGATCCGCAGACCGGCAACTTTTCCCTGAATGGCCTGTGCCAAACTAGGTGCCTTGGTCTTTACTATATCATCTACTTTCAGGTTTCCGATAGCTCCTGTCAGACTTTCCTTTTTCTGAATGCCATATCCGACAACAACTACATCGCCCAATGCTACCACATTCTCCTCAAGGACTACCGTTACGAAGTTTTTATTCACCACTTTCACTCTCTTCGGATTATAGCCGACATATCCTATCTCCAGTTCCGCTCCCACAGGAACCTGGATAGTAAACTTACCATCTATATCAGAAATAGTCCCCGTACCCGTTTTCAGTACTTTCACTGAGGCTCCGATAATGGCTTCTCCTTTATTGTCTGTCACCTGCCCGGAAACTTTCAGGTTTTCCTGCGCCATAACAGAATCCAAAGAAAGGATGCTCCCCATTATCAAATAAAGGAACCTTAAAAAAACTCTTTGCAAATGATCTTTGCTCTTTCCTGTTTTCATAATTTATAGATTAACATTAATTAATTCAAACCGTTTTCATCTCAAGAAAACTTTCTCTGACAAGTAAGTCCAAGCAGTAATTAAGAAGTGTCGTTTTTCATATTTCCATCATTTTATAAGGTTATAGTTTGATCCGCTCAAGTCATCAGAAACATAGTGGAGGATATCCCGTCCGTTTCTGAAGCAAATATAGAATTACAGTCCTTAATGCCATATTAATTTTAGATTAATAGCGATAAAGAATTTCATCCTTTTCGCATAAGTATCTAGTTATCAATGATGTTTTCATGATAAAAAAACAATTATTATTTGATGGTATAATGAGTGCCTTACTCCGCAAGGATTTATTTCGGGTACCGATGAGACCTATTTCCGGCACCGATGAGGACAGGCTCCGCCACCGATGAGGAACTATCTCTCCACCGACCAACAGGAAGTAGCGGAAAATTATTAATAGAGGATTAATTTAGAGTGAATTTATAATATCATCGTAAGAGAAATCAGGCTTGGCATTCAGTAAACGTTCATATTCAATACAGAACTTATCGAAACTTTGCTTGGACAAACCTTTCTGCCCCATCTGATACAAGACTCTGCATTTAGTGCGGATAGCGTCTTCGTCTATATTATCAACAAGCAGAATTACATCTGATATTTTCAGCAAAAGCCTGGAATCTTCTTTTATATCGGGACGGTTGACCACAGAAAGCAGTATTTCCGTCAACAGAACGTAGTAGGCTGACTTATATTCGTCAATCCATTCGGCACTGACGTTAGGGAGCAATGCGCCGGCACTCGCCAGGGATATGATTTTATTGATTATCTTTTTATCCGTAATGGTATCTTTATCTTTTATCTGATCCAGCAATCTCATCACTTCCTGATAATCGCAGGTCACGTCTTTCCCCAGATTCAGATACCAATAGCCGTTCTTATTGGCAATATTGATATCTCCGATTTTCTCAATGATCAGCCTTAGCTTTCTGATATTCACGTTTCTGTTATTCGATGCACTGGACTTACTCATATCGAACCAGAAAGTTTCATCCAGGCATTGAGAAGTCGTTCCCTTTCCGTTCTTAATGGTATTCAGCAGTAAAAACAAGAATAATTGCTTAAGAGTAGGCGTAAAATCTCCCGTGATGTTACCGCCTTGCTTATCAAATATCTGGAATCCGCCCAGTAATAAAACCGAAGATACTTTTTGTTCAGTCGGTTCTTCTTCGACCAATCTGTCTTTTACTTCTTCCGTAGCAACCGGACCGACTGACACATTCACTTTTCTCTTTCTCTTACTATGCAATAACCATATACTTCCTCCTATCAGGCACAGTAGTCCTGCCAAAATACCGGATATCAATATCACCGGCTTCATTCCGCCAGTCTGATGAGGCAAAATACCTTCCTTGGACAAAGGTGGAAATGCCAGTTTATAAAATTCGACTTTAGATATTCCGGGCTCCTTTTCCTGCAACACCACAGCATAAATAGAAGATGTCTCTCTATGCAAAAACATATCACAATAAGAATGAATATCGAGGAAGTTATAAACAATGGAATCACTCATCACTTCCTGAACCGGTTGTCTGGTCTGTATATCAAACCGGCTCAAATAAACAAAAGTATTATACCGGTCATTATTATATGTCAAAGCATATACACTATTCGACGGTGTATCGACAATCATTGAATTACCGAAAGTAAAGTGCTGCCTGTCATTCACAAACTCCCATAACTTAGCGCATTTACCTGTTTTCAAATTCAACCGGTAAAGATCATAAAAGTTTCCTGGAGATTCTTCCTGCTTACCCGACTGATTGCCATAACCACCCATGATCAATAAGTAGTCCTCATTCTCCGCCCCCATCGCACTTAAATAGCGGGGAAACAGACAGGAATCAAGGGAACTGATCGACCACCCCTGCGGATCAGACAGGTTTATTCTGCTCAACTGTGAATTATAGCGGTGATTACCATAGCCACCAAAAACAATCAGTTCATCTCTTTTCTGATTGATAATACGATTATGATGCTGGCGGGTATCAATCATTACCGGAGTTTCTAATGTCCAGCATTTCCGGTCAAACTCATAGACATTCAAATCGTTGAAATCCGGTGTATAAGACAAGAGCCTGTTTCGTTTGGCATCAAAAATAATCTGGCTGGAAGCTCCTATATAAGGATGTCCTTTATAAGCAATCGAATCAATACGATTCGCCTTCACATCGTAAACAAATAACTGACCGCCTCCTGCTATGAAAAAACGTCCCGACACATCGTCATAAGCCACCTGCGGATTAATATGGTGCACATTCAACGAAGCTAATGCCGCCCATTTAGTATGTTTATCTATCTCCCAGACGCCATTACGTACAAAAGCCTGTTTATTTCTGACACTATCGTAAGTCACATCTTTATCATGAGCAGCCAATTCCCATTTATAAAGCAGTTTACCTTGAATATCAGCAAGTTCTATATTACGAATGGTCATAGGAGGTACATCTGTAGAGAAAAAACGGGGATGCTTGCTGCCTCCGAAATAGATCTTGATATCCTTAAAGTTGCTCAGGGAATGATTGATTTCCGCCTGGATACCGTCTGCAGCAATATGAATCCGGTCTTTGGTAAATTGCAGATCGACGTGTATCCATCTGTCTGCTACAATCTTTACCGAATCTGCAATCTCCGTATTCTTGATCACTCGGTCTTTGTCAGTCAATACAATATTAAATCGGGAATAAAGCAGGTAGGAGATAAAATCAAAGCAGGAAGAATCATCTGCTATGACCCGTACAACATAACCATAAGTATACAGTTCATTTCTCAACTTTATATCGAATCCCACCGAGAAACCGTCCTCGGGAAAAGACAAAGAAGCCGCAGGAGTAAGATCCAAATTGGTCCGCTGATCCTGATTGGTAGAATGAGCCAGAAACGTAAGACCATAATCATAGACACTATTATCTATAACATTACTCTTGCATACCCATATATGCAATAAAAAGACTAAAGATAGAAGGTATCTACATTTCATAGTAACAATCATAAAAACCGGAATCCTTGTTCAAAAGTAAGAAACTTATGTCTAAGACCAATGCATTTGATTGCAATATTCGCAAAAAATTATAGGATATGCAAATCATTGGAAACAAAAAGACTCGCCCAAGTAAAGTATCCGAGGGATATCTTTACCTGAGCAAGTCTTTCCTTTCATAAATACGGCCCACTTAACAGCCGTATCTATATTACAATATCAAATGTATTATTGAGCTGATTCTACCAATACCACACGATTCAGAATCGGTTGACCGAACTTGTCGACACCACCACCTGCTGCAACAGACAGTCTGTCTGCAGAGATGCCATATTTCTTAACCAACAGGTCCTTTACAGCTTGTGCACGTTCCAGACTTAACTTCTGGTTGATAGAAGGAGTACCGGTTGCAGAGTCTGCATATCCGTTGATTGTATAGGTCATGTTCGGGAATTCTTTCATCTTGCTGGCAAGATATGACAAGTTCATTTCTTCTTGTGGAGACAATTTGTCTGAACCGATCTTGAAGAATACAGTACGCGGTGCAATGTTGGCATCTGTTACAACGACTTCTTCAGCTTCTTCCACTACAGGCTGCTGTGCATTGGCTAACTGTTGCTGCAACTGCATATTTGCGGCTGCCATAGCATTCATCTGATCACGCATCTGTCTCAATTCCAGTTCGGAGATAATCTGTGGAACAGGACGTTGGAATCCACGGGTCGGGAAGTAATAAGTCACACCGAGAGTAGCACCTAAGATACCATCATAATCGGGTTTGCCACCGTGTTCACCATCAAATTTACCTTCCAGCCCTGTTGCACTCAGTTCAAGGTTCAAATCTACAGCGTTTGACAAACGGTTGATAATACCTGCATTGAAGGTAGCAGCGTTTGTATGAGGCTTAGAATAAGAATGAGCCCAACCGGCACCGATATACGGAATAATCTCATATACGCGATCCGGATTGTAACCACCGAAAAGTGCATTCAGATTAATCAGCAAGTCGCCATGAAGATTCATATAGTCCCATCTCTGTTTGTAGGAGCCATCTTCTCTCGGGCCACCGACTACATAATTTGCAGATTCATTGGTGGTGAATCCTTTGGATTGCAGTCCGCTATATTGCATACGTAACCCGAAACCGGGTGTTACCCATTTACCAACTGACACATTCAATGTCGGAGCAATACGATCTCTGAATTTTCCGATATGGTCGTTATTACCAAATAACACCTGTGCACCGCCTCCTACAGAGAAGAACCAGTTGCTCCAGAATGGGTTAGTTATTACTTGATGTTTATCTTGTACCTGAATAACCTCGTATTCAGTTACAGTCACGGTTTGCTGCGCAGAAGCGACAGACGCAACGCCGGCAAAAGCCAGCAACATTAGAATCTTTTTCATATACCTAATAGTTAAGTGGTTATTATAATCTTTTCTTTGTTGAACTATTTAAATAACACGAACTGAACTAAAAGGTTTTAAGAAATGATGATTTTATTTGTTTTATTTGAATAATTTCTCGATGTCCTCTTCCTTGATTGTTGTCAAGACTGTTTTGCCATCCGGAGTGTAATTTGGTGAAGGACAGGCAAAAAGACTGTCTACAAGACTTACCATTTCCTCATTACTCAATACCTGACCATATACAATAGCCGCCGCACGTGCGAGTGTTAAAGCTAAGATATTCTGGATTTCCTCCTTCACATCATTCCCTTTTTCCATAGCTGTATGTAGCATATTCCGTACCAACTCAACCGGATTCAATCCTTCTATCCCCGAAGGAATGCCATTGATAGCATAACTACCGCCACCCAAATCACTCAGATCGAAACCTACCGCCGACAAATCATCCATGATTCCTTGCAGGACAGCCGCTTCTGAAGCAGGCAGCTGTAATATCTCGGGGAAAAGCACTCCCTGCGAAACACCTTGTTTTTGTTTTATCTGCACCATATACCGATCAAAAAGTACGCGGATATGCGCACGATGCTGGTCGATCAACATCAATCCGGATTTCACCGAAGTCAGAATAAAACGACCTTTGAACTGCAAATGCAGATTCCCTTTCTCAATCACCGATTCATTGGCATATAAAGTAGAGGAGGCCGATGAGAAAGTGGAGGAAGCGGCAGATACCGCCGAAATAGTTTTCTCTTCAGCAACCATCGGTTCTTCCTCGAAAGGAGAATTTTCCCAATCCATTTCCGGTTCCTGCTGAGGCTCATTCATCTTACTTGCCTTGGTCAATCCACCATACAGTCCTTCCCATTCCACCTTCGGACGGCTATATGATCCCCCGCCACTTCCACCGGAAGATACTTTGAACGGATTGAAATCCGAATTATAATGAATCTTCGGAGGTGCAGGAGGCAGATTCTGCTCAAATGCAGGAATATCCGGCATATCTTCCGTATCGAAATCAATGGAAGGAATGGCGCTGAACTTGCCCAACGACTCCTTTACTGATGCCGAAAGTATTTGCCAGATAGCCTGTTCATTCTCAAACTTGATTTCTGTCTTAGTGGGATGAATATTCACATCGATATTAGCCGGATCCACTTCAAAATAAATAAAGTAGGAAACTTGCTCGCCAACGGGAATCAACTGTTCATAAGCCTCCATCACTGCCTTATGAAAATAAGGATGGCGCATATAACGCCCGTTGACAAAGAAATATTGGTGAGCACCTTTCTTACGGGCAGTTTCCGGCTTCGCTATGTAGCCTGAGATTTTCACCATCGTAGTATTCACCTCTATATTCAGCAACTGTTGATTCAGCTTCTTGCCGAAGATAGCAAGAATACGTTGCCGCAAAGGAGATACAGGCAGATTAAACAGTTCGGAATCATTGCTGTAAAGCGAAAAGGCTACTTCGGGATGAACCAAAGCAATACGTTCAAACTCTGCCAGAATATTACTTAGTTCTGTTGAATTAGCTTTCAGGAACTTGCGACGGGCGGGCACGTTGAAGAACAGATTCTTCACAGAGAAGTTACTTCCCTTGGAACAGGAAACAGCTTCCTGACTTTCGACTTTGGAGCCTGCAATCACCAGTTTTGTTCCCAGTTCTTCCGATTCCAACCGTGTTTTCAGTTCAACCTGCGCCACAGCTGCAATGGAAGCCAGTGCTTCTCCACGAAACCCCATCGTACGCAAAGCAAACAAATCCGCTGCTTCCCGAATCTTAGAAGTCGCATGGCGTTCAAAGGAAAGTCGCGCGTCCGTTTCGGACATTCCCTTTCCATCGTCTATAATCTGGATGCAGGTCTTACCGGCATCCGTAACTAACACATGTATATTTTGAGCATCTGCATCGATCGCATTCTCCACTAGCTCTTTAATAACAGATGCCGGACGTTGTATCACTTCACCGGCAGCAATCTGATTAGCTACCGAATCAGGCAACAAATGAATTATATCGCTCATAGTTTATTTAGTAGTTAAAATGACCAGCTTCCCGTCGCTAAATAATGCCACAAATATAAAAGGAAAGCTATGATAATCAATATGATTCCAAAAGATACAGGCTTACGGCCACTTGCCTTTCTGCGCTTCAGGTGCGTCGTACCTTCGACAAACTTACCACGGATATCTTCGGGACTGAATTCTTTATCCGGAAGCATTCCCAACTCGCGTTTCGCCTTCTCCTCCATCTTCTCAAGCTTTTCTTTCCGCTCGTTTACGTAAATGTATTGATGATTAAAGCCTCGAGGTTTTCTCATCGAATTGAAAAACATTCCCATATTACTTCATATTAATTAAACTTCGCTTATCTGTCTTTGGCTTCCGGTCGGTGGTTGGTTTCAGTGTCTCTCCTTCCTTCTTGCCTCTCCAGTTGAATATATCTTCTTTATTTAAAGGGCGGACATAGTCAAACCAGGCAAATGTAGATAGCCGCAACTTGTCGGGAGGGATCTGATCCATCGGATATAATGTTCCGTTGGACTTACCTACGAACATCCCTTTTTCCATCTTCTTCTCTTTCATATAAAGATGGAGCACACTCCCCTCCATATTATTAAATCCGGTCATCGTACTGTCTTTTTCTTCCGGGTAGAAAGCGGTCATCACATTACCTATCACTTCAATATGACGCATATCACCATTTTCGAAATAGGCTTTCATCTCTTTACCGGACACTTGGTTATAATGAACAGAATCTTTCATCTCCACCGTCAGTGCCTGATTGATAATGTGGGCCCAGTTAATGGTACTGTCATTCATATAAATCTTGATCTCCTCACCAAGCAGTTGCTGACCTTCATTCCAAAGAATCGGATCGGTATACATGGTCAGACAAGAGTCTTTTGAATTATAAACCAGTGAGTCACAAACTCCCTGTACATCCGTCCGGTACATACGTACCTTATGATAAGCTTTCATCAGGCGGAAAACAGAGTCCGTATTCAGATTATAGGAAATAAGCTGCAACGTATCTCCATGCATAAAGAGACTGTCTCCTTGTGAATAGTCAATAGCAACTGCACGTTTGGTAGCAAAAGCAGAGTCGGTCAATTCGTTATAGAAACAATAATCGCCGGTCAACATATTCTTGTTAATGGTATCCGTCATTCGTATATTATCGAACGCTTCACCGTATCCCACTTTCCGGTCATAAAACAAACTGTCACCAATCAACTTCTTTCCCTCATTCGTCAGGATAGAACGGTCCAACAATTCAGCCTGTTCGCTGAGTGTATTATAGAAGCCTCGTTCCGAATAGATGTGATTATTGTCACTTACGATATTCGAAGGACCGAGAATGGTAGCAATCTTGGAAAAAGTATTATATTTCAGTGTATCCGACGTCAGGACAAACTTGGGATTCACCAATTTCACATCATGATTGAATACCGACTGTTTGGTAGCCGGACTGTATTCTCCCCAATCCGAGGTCAACACATTCTCTTCATCCATCAAAGTACCGCCCTCGAAATAATAACCGAGATCATAAAGACGGTCATAATTCAGACTATCGGTCAGAAGCGTCGTGTTCCGGTTGATCATCTTTACGTTCTCACGAATCTGCGCAATCTGTGTCATCCCGTCGTAGTAAAGATAATCACCGTAAATAAACAAGGTATCCCCCTGCTCCATACGTACATTGCTGAATGCTTCTACCGAATTGGTTTTCTCGTAAATCAAAGCACTGTCACAAAACATATACATACTGTCGTGACGCAGCTTTACATTCCCAATCAGTACCTGAACATCCGGTCGGGCAAGCTTGTCGGCCTGTCCCTGATTGGCATGAAGCAAATATACTTTCGTCTTCTTATTTTCGGGCTCTTTCTTGATATCTTTATCAGTTTGCTTCGTTCCATTTGGAGTTTTCGCAGCCGGAGTCTCAGCCTTTTTAGTCTGTCCGGTGGGCTTCACCTGCGCCACAAGGCATACGGCAAACAGGCATAGAAAGCCTATAAGAAGCCATCTATGCCCGTCTTGCTGTTTATCTTTTTTGTTTTGTTTCAGCATATAAAGTCAAGCTGTTTAAACATCAATCGTTCCTTACCCAACCCGGATACTTGAAGTCACACTTCTGCCAATTCGGGTCAATACGTACATACGTATGTTTTTGTTTGTTCAGAATCCACTTCTGCAACATTTCTTCCCGGCGCTTATCCATCACGATTTCTTTCAGGTCCTGATAGTCTTCTGCAATGGTAGCTTTATGACCGTTAATCTTTGCTTTCAGTTTTACAATGGCACAAACTTCTTTTCCATCCTTCTCGTTAATCATCGTAAAGGCTCTGGAAATTTCGCCTACATTCATCTTATCCACCACTTTCGCAACATCCTGAGGCAAATCCTGCATCTGGAACTTAGAAGTAGTGATACCTGTACGCTCATTCGTATTCACCATAAGACCGTGATTATTACGAGTATCCTTATCCTGTGAAATCACAGAGGCAGCCTCATCAAATGTAAACTTATTCTGACGGATATCATCGCCAATAGAATCCAAACGGGCACAAGCCTCAGTCAACTCCTTTTCAGATACTTTCGGACGCAACAGAATGTGACGGGTATTCACACGGTCGCCACGTTTCTCGATAAGCTGGATAATATGATAACCAAATTCAGATTCTACAATCTTGGATACTTTCTTCGGGTCCTGAAGACTGAATGCTACATTGGCATAAGCCGGATCCAGCATACCACGTCCCATAAAATCAAGTTCACCACCTTTGATAGCAGAAGCCTTATCTTCGGAATACAGACGTGCCAGTGTAGAAAAATCAATTTCACCCTTTGTCACACGGTCTGTATAATCGCGCAGACGTCTCTTTACATCTTCAATTTCAGCAATAGGAATTTTAGGTTGCAGTGTAATAATCTGCACCTCTACCTGAGTCGGAATATAAGGGATACTGTCCTGAGGAAGATCCTTGAAATATCGGCGTACTTCTGCCGGAGTTACCTTGATATCTCCTACCAGTTTCTGCTGCATCTTCTGTACTGTCAGTCCATCACGGGCATTTTCGCGCAACGTTTCACGAATTTGAGTAGCAGTCTTATTGAAGTATTCCTCCATTTTCTCCTTAGAACCAATCTGCTGGATATACATATTGGTCATCATATCTACACGCTGAATGATTTCCGCTTCGGAAACTTCGATACTATCCAACTTTGCCTGATGCAGGAATAACTTCTGCACAGCGATTTCTTCGGGTATTACACAATAAATCTGCGTCCATTATACAAGGCATCCATACGGGCCTCTTCTACATCTGATTTCAAAATAGCTTCGTCACCTACTACCCAAACTACCTCATCAATTACATTGTCCTGTGCATAAGTTACCACGTTGGCAAATACTGCCAGGACAAGGGTAACAATAAATCTAAAGTTCACAAACTTCTTCATTCTTTGTATTTAATAATTGTATATAATCTTCTTCTTGTTTACAGCCTGCTGATACAGATCATTCTTCACTTGTTCCATAAAGTTCACCCGTTTCTGATTGACCAGTAAATCCTTCACTTCCGACCGGGCAAACTCATACGGTTTCTCTTCACCTGCCCCGCGATAATCGCTCACATTGAGGAAATAGTAAAATGCCGTATCTTTCAGTTCCACATGTCGGTGCTTGTCTACATATTGATCCGGTGACGCCTCTTTCAATGGAATCAGGTCCAGAACATCCGTAACCGGAACCCATTTATTGTAAAAGTATTCATACTTCACCGCATTCTGCAAACTATATTTTTCCAGACTTTCCACAGCATCCTGTTTTTCCGTCTTGTACCATCTGCGAACATTGTTCAGCTGAGGTGCCGTCAACGGTACTTTAATAAACAATCCCTTGATCAGCGGAGATTCCAGTTTAAACAATTCCTTGTTTTTCTCATAATAATCCGCTATTTCCTGTTCCGAAATATCATTCGTCAGTTTTTGGTTTATCAATTCCTGCTGATAGGTATGCATAATCAAAGCTTTCCGGTAATTCTCCACCAGCTTATCTACATCCACATTATCCGGAATATTATTCGCAGCTTTTTCATACAACAAAATCTCCTCCGCCCAGCTACGAATGTAATGCTCGGCGAAAAGAATGCTATCATCTTTTGACAATCCGACCGGTAGTACAGACATCAAATCTTCTTTATACAAAAAATTACCATCTACCTCCACCAATGCAGTCTTGCCTTTGTGGTCGTACTGCTCTTTGCACGCTCCACAACAGAGAAGGGTAATTAGTAAGAGGACTAATATTCGCATTGTCAATTGAAATCTACTTATTTAAGGTA
>OAUH01000930.1_pt1 | contig 14167 bp, 10 predicted proteins | sample 1495121 | NCBI WGS metagenome assembly OAUH01 (sample SAMEA2580006, study PRJEB22360) | human gut metagenome | reverse complement strand
TTACAACGTATAATCGAAACACCATCAGCCCTCATTCCACACCAAATATTAAACCCAAACATTATAACTAATGCTATAAGGAAACCTTTAGTCGGTGTTAAATAAGCAAGAAGAGAGCTGAACATCGAAACGAAAATAATTCGTATCTGGTCTACATTAAATAGCTCATATAACCATTTCATAATATTAATCATAAAGTTAAAGCTATCAATATTGAAAACACAGTAATCAGCCCTGGCAATAAGACAGTAGCTAATGCGTCAAGCCAGTCAAAGACAAATCCACACTTCTTCTGAATGTACTCAACAATTATCGCAGCAATGGCAGTTGTCGTAAAAGAGACAATAGCAGATTTGCAGAAACCAATGTTTAATAGAAAAAAACAGAAGGCAAGCATCACAACAAAGACGAACACTCCAGCTTTTACATGCGCTGGCCGGTTAGACTGTAAAATCCAATCATACAATACTTTTATACCCATACTCATAGCGTTTAATTATTAATAAAATATTCTGTATGGAACAAATGTATTGAGTATAATAACGAGTTTTACAAAAATGGAAAATCTTGGAAATCAATTCTATGATAAATATCTATAAAACAAGACATTATAATTTTCACTTTTTCCATAAATAAAAAAGGGATGCTTGATAAGCACCCCTAAACAACCAACAGATTGAACTATTAATCCGTAAACATATACACGGAAAGATCAACCTTTTCTATTTCGTCTGAAATTGTATCTCCATACATTGTAAGACACACCCGATAACGGTCAATACTTCTTTGAATCTGTTGCAAGGTAGGTTTCTCGGGATATTCCGAACTGGCAAAAGTTACCAGTTCTTCACCATTCTCACTGGTACCAACCACCCGGAAGTGATGACGTACAATCCAAGTTCCGTCCGGCTGTTGCTCGATAGGCTTAGCAATCCCACGCGGTAAGATATTTTTTTGATCCATGTTTTTTGATATGTTTAATTAGTTGTTTTCTATGGTTATATTTATTCTTCAATACAAACTTTTCAAAATGTCCTTCGATATAAACATATTCCCACCATTCAGGAAGCAACATCGCTGCAATTTTACGGCGGATATTGTACGTTGCAAAGTGTTTCATCAGGCCATAATAAGAGTTCATCGTACTCACAAACTTCTCAACATACGCTTCTGCAAATCCATTTTCAGCTATTCTATTAAATTTCCTGACAGCGTTATATGTGTTACCAACCACCCTGTTAGATACATAAATTCTACCAGGCAAAATGAACGCCCCTACAAACAAGACTCCTTTTTTATAATGCTGAAGATACAGTTTGCGTGGATGCAACCGTAAAAGGAGTTGTTCTTTCAGGAAACCATCAAGAAGATGGACTTTGGACAATATTTCTTCCGGTGATTTCACTACGATACAAAAGTCATCAACAAAGCGTACATAATATATGAATCCCAGTATTTCCATCACGAAATAATCATATACAGACGCCAGAAAGTTGGCTATGAGTTGCGACGGCAGGTTCCCGATAGCCACTCCCCTGTCAGGGTCATTATGAAACAGACTTTTATTACTGGGAAGTTTGTCCCACATGGAGACGGGAGAGCGTCTGATACACTTATTTTGTGGACAATGAAAGATAGTAACGGCTAGAAGGTAAAGCAGACATTCAATATCATCGCCTTTATAATTGTCCCTTACGAATATGTTCAGCATTTCCCATACCAACGATTTCGAGATAGACATGAAGAAACTGAACAGGTCATCTTTGAAAATGTACGCATCGGCAGTATAATTCTCACTGACCTCGACTATCATGTTATTCAGATAGTGCACGGCAGACAGACATCCCTCACCTTTCCGGCAGTTCTTCGAGACGTTCCCTTGTTCCCGAAAACGTTCCTCTAAAATCGGCTCGATACGAAGAGCGATCCAGTGATGGACAACACGATCAATGAAAGCGGCGGCAAAAACCTCCCGATATACCGGGTAAGTCCGTATGAATACTTTTGAAAAGTCCGGTACATATTCACCGTAAATAATAGAATACCATAACCGCACCAATGCAGACTGATAATCATTATAAAACTCAACACAATCCGTACTCGTTCTTTTCTGTCTGGCACAATCTTCGGATGCTTCGAAAATACTGCTAAGAAGTATGTCATAGATTATATTACCTGTTGCGGCGAGGGGACGAACCCGGTTCGCGTTCTGGCGGTTGTTCGTGTTGACGTTGCCGTTGTTGAAGTTCACGTTCCAACTGCTGGAAGCCGTTGCATCCGCTATCTTAGTCTTTCCCGGCTCATCACCGGGGGGATGCCCAATAAATAATTCTAATTGCTCACTCATAATCCCCTTGGCGATTATGACTCCGGCTTTGCGACTTGTTGCGATCCGTTAGCTTTTTGCCGTTGGAGATCTGCAACCGTTTTTTTGTACCAACCGGTACTTTGCTTACCGATGCTCTCTGCAAGCAGACAGATTTCGGCAGTTTGAGTCAGGCTGGTCAAATGTCGTTCTTCACACACTCTTAGCAGTAATTTCAATGCATCAAACTCACACAAAAACTTCATCAGATAATCTGCACGATGCTCAAGGTTCATATCTGTATTTGCATAACGAATATATTCGCAACAATGAACGGCAAGCATCATCAACTCCGTACCAAATTCATACCGGAACGCCTTGGGGAATTGTTGCCGGGCATCAATGATAAGGTTCAGAAGCTTATACATCGAATTTGATATAGGAAGGTCTTGTGTAAGTGCCATGTTAATTTTTTAATATTTTAATGTATGTATTAGAGGGCACAAAGTTAATAACTGTAAAGCAATTAACACAATTTTAGCTCAAAAAAGTGAAACTAAAAAGCCCCTACCGGGGCTTTTATTTAGCTAACTTTCTAAGGGATAAAGAATTAAAGGGATAAAGTGTTTATTGCGGCGAGGGGACGAACCCGGTTCGCGTTCTGGGTGTTCGTGCTGACGCCGCCGTAGTTGAAGTTCACGCCCCAACTGCTGGAAGCGTCATATTCGGTACTAGACCAATACCAGTCATTTGTAAATATATTTTGATCACCAAACATAGAAGTTATGAGCTCATTGATTTCGGTTTTATACTTGGCCATAAGCATAAGTTCACCCAATGCGGGCAGGTTCCACACGGTTGTATCTTCAATTCCGTCAGATTCAAGCGTACAGGCTTTATAGGCTCTGGCAACTTCGGCGGCAGGGGCGCCGACAGTTCCCTGGGTGTCCTTGACGCCTGCAAGGGTTTCTATTATAACATCGGTATTTTCCTTGCCGTCGAAGGTATCATAGAGTCCTTGGTTACCACTGCCGTAGTTTTTCAGGCCGCGTAGGTCAGTTCCGTAGCCACCCCATTTGAACGTTTTATTGCCGCCTGCGTCAACGCAGTCGCTTTTGGCGATAATGAACTGGTGGCATTCGGCGCGAAGTCGGATGCCGATACGGATATACTTGGAGCGATTATTCGCGCTCATGGAGTTCCATTCGGAAGCCGTGAAAAAGACTTGTTCACCGTCTTCAATTCGGAGCGTAGCCAAAGAAAGGTCAAGAAGCGTACCTGACCATTGCATATATTTGGCGATGTCGCTTGCGGGGGTGTTTTCATTCACGGTTGTAAAACCTATTGATTTTAAGGCTTCTATCTGGTCTTGTTTATTCAAGCGCAGAAGCATGGCGCTGGCGATATTTTTATCCATTTTATTGTATAATATTAAGTTAATACTATTCGGAAGCAACAGCTCTCACATGAAGAAGGGCTGAATTTTTGTTTTGATTCGTAATACGCCCGGTATTCAGTTCGAACGCCCAGGCGGAGTTAGTATCCCAAATTGTTGATGACCAGTAGTATTTATCAGTCATCAGCATACTGTCACTACTCCAAAAGGTACGCATCATCTCATTGATTTTATCGCGGTAGCGGTACATCAGAAGCATTTGGCCGGATGAAGGAAGGAACCAGTTGGATTCATCCTCGATACCGTCACTTTCCAAAGTGTAGGCACGGTATGCACGGGCGGCTTCGGCAGCCGGCGCACCGATTACACCGCTATTGTTTTGGTCTTTCAGGCCGGTGATAATCAGGTCGGTATCTTCCTCACCCGTGAAGCAGCCGTACATGGCACCCAGTCCTTTTTGGTTCAGGCCGTCTATGGCTTTACCCTGACCGCCCCAATAGAAGGTAGTAGTCATATCGGCATTATAGCACTCCTGGGCGGCGATTACGAAGGAGTGTCCATGGGCACGGATACGAAGCCCGCGTTTGATATACAGTTGCTTATTAGCGAGCGTAAGGGAGTTCCATTCGGCAGCAGTAAAGTATGCCTTGGAGTTATCCGAAATACGATTACAGGCAAGATGCAGATCAAGCAGACCGGCGGCCCACTTGATACGTTGTCCAAATTCAGATGCGCGGGAATTCTCGGTGACATCCGAGAAGCCCACGGCGTTCAGTGCTGCCACTTGTGCCTGTTTATTCAAGCGAAGCAGCGTTGCGCTTTGTTCATTCGTCATAGTTACTTGTTAATTAAATCATTAATATCCATATTGTCTTCAGCAAACCGTTCGAGATATTCCTCGTAGGTTTCGCCGTTATAATATTCAAGGACTTCATTGATGTTGTCCAGCGTTACGTTATCGTAGTACGGTTCTCCGCCATAAGACTCATTATTGAACCAGTTGATCAGGTCGATGTAGGCATCTATGACGGTAAGGATGACAAGGCCGTCAATACCGGATTCAAGGGATTCGATTTCATCCGTTTCACGGATAACTGTCAGCTCATACGTGCCGTTGACTACCGGTTTATCCTGTCTGTTGCCGTCCTCATCCATTCCGGCAACTCCATATTCGAGAATGGCAAGAAGCTCGGAGCCGTCAGCCTTCAGGGTCATGTTCGAGATACGGAGCATGGAAAGTTTACGGGATGCCGCTTGTGAAGCGAGGACGTCACGGAGCATCTGAATGGCGTCAAGTTGAGGCGACGTTTCAAGACGCAGGCGTTGGACGTTCGGCATGGATTCTATTTGCAGGCCGGACGGGGCGGAAAGACCGGTATAGGTCAGTTCAGGAAGACCGACAAAACGGAGGCTTGTCATTGTTGGTGGAAGAGAGATGTCATTAATCGGAGAAGTCTCTGCAAGAGTGATGTTCTCCAGTTTGCTACCGGACGCATTGATATGGGCGATACGTGGGCATTTGTCGGTAACGAGCATAGCGATTTGTGTGTTCCGGATATCGAGTGATACGAGGAAGGGCATTTCGCCGCAGTTCAGCGAGGTAAGCGGTGCGTAAGAACCGATGGATTGTTCTGTATGGGTGTCAGAGCCCAAGATAAGGGTTTCCACAAGTTGCATGGCGGAGAAGCTCACCGTACTTGACAGGGAGATTTCAGACAGGTCGAGCAGCTTCATGCGGTCAGCCTGATAGATATACAGCAAGGCGCCTTCCTCATGTGAGAAGTTGGTGAATACATATTCTTCGCCCGCTTCAAGGAAGCAGCTTTCGGAAAGGTTGCCGCTAGCGTCATTGCCGACACCGAAGTAACCGTTTTTAGCAGCGACAATCCGGATGGTGGCGTTTGATTTGGAAGATACGCGCCCGGAAATTACACCGCTGAAGAAATCACCGGTTTGGAAATAGCCGTCACGAATACGCCAACGTCTTTAGATGAAAGACGGAAGGGCGGTAAGTCCAAGACCTTGCAGGGCATAGAAGTAAATAGCATCAGAGGTGGCGGTATAGGAGATGTATTTCCGTTCACCGTCGTAAGAACTAACCAGTTTCTGCCATTTTTTGAGCCGTTTGTCAATGAAGAAATGCGTAGCTCCTTCGGGTGAGAACGGGTGCAGGGTGACGCCGTCAATGGTCGCCTGAACGTTACGCATGGCGGCGGCAACGGTACGCAGGGAGAGTTCCGTACCGGATGAGTCAGTCCACACTACTTGCTGGAGATAGATGTTATTAAACAGAACGGAGCCGTAGCCAGCATAAGGGTTAGTGAATGTTTCATCGCTCGTCCGGTTGGGGTCCACCTCGGCGTCAACCGTGCAACCACCGTCGTTGTCCTTGCTATTGAGCGTATCGCAGTCATAGATTTTATTCAGGTACATGCGCATGGCATCCTCGGAGCTGTACACACCGTCTGTTACGGAAGCATACTCTTCCAAGAACCACATCGGCTGCATATTCTTGGCGCGTTGGTCAGTGGCGGCAAGGTAGTCGGTGAAGATGTCATAACTCAAGACACTTTCTGGGCAGGCGAATTTATACAGGTTTTCCTTCCATGTTCTTTGCCAGTTCCCGCCTTTGGAGTAATCGCAGGAATCACAGAAGCGCAACCATCGGTAGAGGTTATAGGGCACTTTCTTACCCAAAGCGTAATCAATGGCGAGCTGGTCATCATCGACAAGCGATTCAAAGTAGTAAGTCCATGCCGGGAAGGTATCAGCAGAGATAGTTCCGTTATCCACGAGTTTTTGAACCCATGAGGACTTGTCCGTTTTCATGGCCATCATATCCTGAACAGAACCGACGCCCTGAAACCAGTCCATACCTTGGTAGTTAAGAAGTTCGAAACCTTCAACCGGATTCAGGACGTCACCGGTGACATTCCATTTGCCGTTTTCATACTTCATGGAACCGGACTGCTTTTTCCATGAGCTGTCCTGATACCTCATTATCCGGTACGAACTACCGCAATACAGGGAAAGCAGGTACACGCTGTCCGTATCGAGTCCGTCAGTCTGTTTGAAGCGTATCTCAATTGCGTCTAAAGTTTCGTCAGGAGTACCGAAGAACTCTATGAAGTCACCATAATTCAGGCAACCTTTGTTATAGCCGGGGGTATCTTTGAAGCCGAGGGCGAACTGTTCCCCTTTGTCTTCTTTCCAGTTGCCTTTGGCATGGAAATAGACGTTTTGCAGGCTGTCATCCTTACACCGATAGGTGGCTACCGGGTGATTGGCGGTAGAGTGGTTCATCTGCAAGTCTTCGATATGCAAGTCACCGCTGTCAAATGTTCCGTCAAATGCACGTTGGACAGGTGTCATATAGTTACCACCTAAGGCACGGTATGTAACGTTCATCATTTCACAGGCGCCGCAGTCGTTCGCATTGCCGGAATCGGAGTAATCGACTTTTACGGTAATGACATCGACCGGGATTGTATTATCACCGACCTGTACTTTGTTGATGGCAGCCAAGGCTATTGCACGGCGTCCTTCCTCCGTCGTATCGTCTGGATTAAGTAGTATGATTCGAGTGTCCTTGTTTTTGCCTTTGCTCTTGGCGAGGTAGTAGCGTTTATTCTTTACCGGGCGTTTGGCAGAGGTGGTTCCCTGGTTGCGGGTTTGGACACTCACGGCCTTGAAGTTACGCCACGGGCGTTCGGGGTCAAAGTAATAGAGCGTGATGTATATCTTCGTACTGGTGGAAGTGGTGCCGTCCAGTGCTTCTATATCGGAGCCTTCATAGGGGCATTCGACAATGTAAGGCATACCGCGTGAATAGATTTCGGCAGCCGACGGGCGGCTTTGGGTACTACCCTCGGCTGTCTGGCTTTTAAGGATGTCCTCAAAGGCGTATTCCTTCACCATTACCTCTGTATCGGTCAGACGGACAAGGTAGTTCTTGAACGCCTGTGCCCATTCCATATAGGAGTTCCAGGCCATCATGTAATAAAGATACAAATCACCCAGTTTGCCGTCCATCGTTATATACTTGGTCTGAATCAGGGAGCCGCCGCCCGGAACATAACCAAGGCAGGCGACTTCCTCACCGTTGAGGAAGAGTTTCATCATGGAATACCGTGTGCCGTCACGTTCAACGTAGTTGCTTGCAGGTTCAACAACCACGGCTACGGTTATCTTTTCACCCTGTCGATAGGCGCGTTCTTCACGACGGGAAACGCCATTGTTACAGAAGATGCCGACCACCCGGCCGGTGACATAGAAGCCGGCACCGGACGTTTCGTCATAGCAGCTAAGGAGCAGGGCATCATCATCGGTCACGTTCTTGGAAGCGAAAGCGAACTGGATGGCGGCACCGTTGGATTCGATGGACGAGCCGGCAAACGGGGCATGGTTTAATGACACGCCCACATTCTCGGCTACGCGAAGGCAGTTCTCACCCAAGAATGTGCCAAAACCGTTGGTAGTCCAGTTGGCACCGTCCACTTTCATTTCATAATTACCGCTGACAATGCTATGGTCAGTTTCCTGATTGGTACGGGATGAGAAGTCAAAGTTATAGATGGCGCCTTCTTTTATGGCGGCGTCAATGGCGGAACCGCTAACTGTCACCCGGACAGGTTCGCTAGTCACGTCCTTGCATACGGCAGTATAGTTGACCGTATCGGTGCCGTCAGCCTTGTAGCCCTGCAGTTGTTGTTTGACCTGATAGGTTTTGTTACGACTGGCAGCAATTTGTGTTACCTGCACGTTATTGGCTTTCACGCTGACGGGTGAAGTCATTTCCAACGGGTCATAACAGGCAACATCAAGTTCTACGGTTTCGTACAGTCGGACTACTCCACCGTTTTTATCATCGTATCTCAAGGCGACAAGAGGTGTGGAACTATTCGGGTCAATTACCATGACAGCCGTGTAGATGACATTTCCTTTCACTCCGGATGCGACATCCGTTCCTTGGATGCGCAAGGGATAGGTACCGTGTTCTAGGCCGAGGGAAGCAGGGCGGATTACAACGGAGTGCGAGTAGTTGTCATTTACAACGGTGGTAGACAGGGATTGCCATTCACCATTAATCTTGATGTCAACCTGGGCACTGATACCTTTATCAGAGGTGTTGTTTCCGAACTTATAGAGTGGAAGGCTGAAACTTTCAGTTGTCGGAGTAAGCAGAGTTTCAGGGGTATAGTTGAGCACCTGCACACAGGTACAGGTAATATCAACAGCTGTTACATTGACATTCTTGGAACCGGTGTTGCCGCTTTCGTCAGTGGCTATCAGCTTGAATTTCCGAGTACCAGCAGCCGTAAAGTATGTGGTGAAGTCCAGTTCAAAGGAGAAGTCCTTCATGTCACCGGAAGATGCTTTGTTGACGGTTTCAGTCCAGACGGTAAGCCCGCTTTCACGGTCTACGAGTTCCAGTTTCTCAATCAGGTTGTCAGAGGATTCGACACCGTTCGAGGTCACGGAACGAATGGCGGCAAAGGTTCGTAGCGTGGAGCCGTAAGAGCCATAGACAGGTGTCGACTGGAAAGCAATGGCAACAATGGTACCACCAGTTTGACCGCCGCCACCCGTGCCGATAGCGAACTGCACTTCATCGCCAAGGGTTTCACCGGCAGCGTTCTTCATCTGAAGTTTTACAATGCCTTCTGTTTCCACGTTTACGTCGAGGTTGGCCGGAACATAGGCATAGGCGCCACCAGTTGAAAAGGCGTCCTTTCCCCCTTCCGCCGGTTCATCGGAAGTTTCAAAAACGGAACTGCCACCACCATTCCCGAAGGGTTTCCAAAGAGAAGGGGTCGCAAAATCGGACACAGCACCCTGGAACTGCCGGGTTTCCATTTCATACTCGCCTGTTTTGTAAGTAATGATGAGACCCGTTCGCTCATATTTGACGCCAGATTCCTGTTGATAGGAGACAATGGCGGCAATAGCGGTTTCAAGGGTATAGTAGCCGTCTTTCAATGGGCGGATCTCATCAACAATGACGATGGGGTGTGTTACATCGTCAGCGGGCGTGCCGCTCTTCATATCCTCAAGGGCTTGCTTATCCTCGGCGGACAAAAGGCCGGCTTGTTCAAGGGTAGCAGAAGGCAAACGGAAGCTGTCATCCGTTTCTTTACCGGTTGTTTTGGACACTTTTTTGAAAGATACATTGAGATAGGAAGCGTCAGACAGGACGGAGAATGAATCAGGTTTGATTATGTCGGAAGGGATATTTGTCATTGCATCCTCTAAAGCCTTTCCACGGTCGCCGGGGAAGGCTTCATCTTCACTTTCCCCAAGAGACAACGGTTCAGGCAGACATTCAGAAGGAACTTTACTTTCTTCGTTCAAAGGAGCGATACCGTTCGCTTTTCCTATCCTTTCCTCAAAGTCATTTATTACAGAGGTCCATTTGCCCCATGTAACACTCTCATTGGAAACAATACCTATTCGTGAGATTGTACAAACTGTACCTAAATATACACCTTCGGCATTGTCTGACATGGTAGCCAGTTGTATACACGAAGTGAATGATTGACAAACCTTATTAAGCTCCAACCGTTCAATTTGTATATTTACAGGAATCTTAGACGAATCAACAGACAAAATACACCGATAATTCCCAATAGAAGAATCCCCGGAATACATTGTTTTTAATTTATCTTTAAAGCTACCAATAGTAGTAAAAGAGCCAATACTTTTAAATGGGTCAGTCAAAGGATTGGATTTATCAGACACTCCTGTTATACGTTTCAATAACTCGGCGTCTCCATCCGATAAATCTTTTGCAATCTTATTGACATTCTCCACTAATGCATCAAAATCACCATTCACCATTTTAGCAATGGTACTTGAAAGTAAATCAATAGATATTTTCCGACCGCCACTAACTTCAACGTACATATCTTTGGATAGCTCTGTTGTATCAGTCAGTTGCTCTATTGTAAGACTGTTTGTCTTCAACGCTTGTAACACAAGGCTAATAATCTGTTGTTTTTCTGTTTCTGTCATAATTCTCTTTTTTAATCATTTTCATATACCCATACAAGCTCAATGGTCATACCAAGATTATCTATGTCGCAATCATAGACATTATCAAGATAAAGTTGGAACTCCTTCAGAGCACCAATATCTCCACCGTTAATACCTTTCAAGACACATACACCATCCCTACTGATTACACTCCCTTCAATGAGGTTAGTATACGAATCTCCTTTATATAGTACAGCACGCAAATTTATCGAACCGTTGTCCAAATCGTTCTTTAGTCTATCCAGTCCATTAACTGTAAGTTTACCGTAACCTCTTCTACCAATATACTTGTTATCTATGTCAGTCGTCTTGATTGCAATCAAATCCCAATATGAATTTTTATCAACACCTGGGTGATGAATACTGTTGACAGTAACCATAGTATCACTATTAATAGAAACTCCAGTATTAGGAATAGCCTTAGTCATATTGATATATGCTCCGACCTCTGCAACCCCACTTTCTGAACCATACTTGATACTACGCATTCCTTCATCATCTGCTATCCTATAAGCACCGCTTTGTACACACCTCATAGCAAGCTGGTTATTCCATTCCAAAACTGGATTCATCGTTCTTACCTTCTGTAACATTTGATTGAACACAAAACTCTTCAATCCCTCTATTTGCTGGTTAAGTTCCGGAACATTACTTTCCTTTCTGGTATATCGAACACCATCAAAGTAGACGTAATTACAGCATAAGACACGATTCAATAATTCAGCAAACCACACAGGGCATCCCATCCCATTTCCAAGCGTGAATAATACTGTTGTATATTCGTGGCTGAATAGCTCAACAATATCCTCATCAGAGGTCACGAACTGCTCATTATCCACACCGAACGTCCATCCGTTATCTTTGAAACCACCAGGAACGCGAAAATCAAAAAAGTATTGCATCCCATCTATCCACCAGACAGCATCAAGACGCTGCTTATTATCTTTCATTGAATACTGAATAAGGCTGGTTTCTGATAACTCACATTCATCGTCCGTAACTTTAAAAATCTCACTCGTATTCCCATTAACTGTTACAGTATAGTATCCACATGGAAGCAATGAAATGTTATAGAAATAAAGAATCTTATCATCATTCATCTTCCATGAGCTTAATGATACAGGTGTAGATATATTACTTAAAAGATTATTAATGTAAACTATAGGCTCCTGCTCTTTGGCTGTCAAAATCAATTCAACAAAAATCCTGTCTGTACGTGCGAATAATTGCACATATTTACTCTTCGCTCCAAATTTATCGGTAGACGGAGAAAAAAACAGTGGGGTAAACGGGCTTATAATCATATTTCTAGGCTTTTGTTATTGAACGGACAAATAAATCATACTTCACTCCCTCGTTTCTCTCAACTGTACTACTCACCTCTTTGATGTAGCCCTCGTAAACTAGATCATCTTTTAAGATTTTAATCGTTTCATCATCTGTTGGTGGAATATCTTCATTATAAGTTGTGAATGAAACATCTCCACAAGTTATAATACCACTTTCAACGTTAAAATCATCTTTCATTCCTATCCCATTGACAACAACATCACTATTACCGTCAGAAGAAGAATAAGATAGTTTTTTAGTGAACATACCAATATAGCCGGCATTTGCTTGCAATATGCCTCCTTGCCAATACATGGTATTAAACATCGTTTCAGGATCAAGTACACCACTTATTTCCCAACCGCTCCTTATAAGCCTATACTCTTTATATGTTTGTACTCCGCCATTATCATGTAATGTAGTACTGGCACAAACAAAAAACACATCATTGTCACTTTCACTATCCGTTGTATCTTGGCCTCTCTTTTGCGATAAGAATTCAATTCCATAAACATCAGCACGGTAAGGGCTAATCAACTCTAATACATTATCAGTTATATCAATGCCAGTAGTATATTCAGTAGTAAATCGGAATTCGTCACGACCATTCATACTTTCATAGTCCTGTTTATCATATCCTACCCTAACCAAAGAATATATTCTTGATGAATCAACCTTATACTCAAAACTAGAAAAGCTGCTGTTTAAATCCTTTACATTGTTACCACTAAACAATTTGTCCCGGTGTTTAAAAAAAACAGTGACACCATTGATCACAGGCACAAAGCCAAAAACTGTTTCCATCCAGTTTTTAAACTTTGTATAAGAAGTATATAGCTTAGCTTGGGGGATTCCACGAATACTTTCAGCAGCTAATATCACGCAATTATCTAACCTTTCATCAACACCTGAAGCTATTTCACCATAGATACCTTCATTTCCACCATTCATGCTTTTAAGCAATCGGTTTAACACATCAATAGGTCTTATTGCATCCACATAGATAGGGTTAGCTCGAGAAGTAAAGCGTGTCTCAAATTTGAAATTACGAAAATAAATATTGCCAGTAGAAGCATTAACTCTGTTAAATGTTACCTTCAAATCAAAAAATAAAGCCTGCCCTTTAGTCAGATGAATCTTGATGGATTCATTCAGATTACTTGGAGTAACATCCCCCTTATTATACCCCCATCTTTTCAACTCGACTAAACGACCATCTTCGTAACGCCCACCTAGAACAATTTCAGCTTTAGTTGTATACGCATCACTATAACTGATATAGTATTCAAAACTAAAATTCAATACTATATCAATGTCGGACAAGGCTTTAACAAATACATTTGGATCATCTTTCGATTCCTGTGGTGCATCATAAAACTCAAGAGGTGAATCCCGTGACGGAAGTTCACCACCTGAAATATATAAGGGAAGCGAATATGTTATAGCTTCTACATATATTCCTTTGTCAATTACAATATATTGCAAAGAAGCATCATTTTCTACAGTATTACCACCTAATGTATGCGGTTGACTATAATTCATACTTACAGAATCATAATAAAGCTGATATACATCTTTTATCTCATCTACCGAATATTCGTACTGCGTTCCTTTGTTAGCCTTTATGATATTAGCGACACTATCATCTATCGAATTAATAGAAACAGTATTTCCATCATAGGTCAATGAACCGAAATCCAGTCGGCAACTGAAGAATTCTTCATAAGTATGAGAATTAGTTATAGTATAAACAGTGATACTAGCATTAGAAGCCAGGTATTTGCTCAAATACTCCTCCAATATGAGATCATAGGCTTCTCCCACAAACTGGAATTTTGAAGTAAAGGTTCTAGTTATTCCTTCAAGTCCGGAGCGTTTACGGGAAAACTTTATTTCATCCCAATTCTGAATACAAGATTTGGGAATATCATAAGAAATACTATCAACGGTAAGTACATATTTACAAAGCATTTTAACTCCTTTTGAACGTTCACGAGCAAATATATAGAAAAAGCCAACCGGTTTCCCGATTGGCTAAATTCTTGAAAATCATGCTTTGCTAAAATGCAATATAACTATCTGTTTTTCAAAACAATATCTATACC
>OAUH01000929.1_pt1 | contig 14168 bp, 9 predicted proteins | sample 1495121 | NCBI WGS metagenome assembly OAUH01 (sample SAMEA2580006, study PRJEB22360) | human gut metagenome | reverse complement strand
CTCCCGGTTCGAAATCCATCACGCCTACTTCACTGGCCACTACCATCATGTCATTATTGGTAATGAGGTAACGGGCAGGGCGCAGACCGTTGCGGTCCAACATTCCTCCGGCAAACCGTCCGTCACTGAACAGCAGTGCGGCAGGCCCGTCCCAAGGTTCCATCAGGATGGAGTGATATTCGTAAAACGCTTTCAAATCTTCACTGATGGGGTTTTTGTCGTTGAACGATTCGGGTACCAGCATCGCCATGGCATGGGGCAGGCTCAGTCCCGACATCACAAAAAATTCCAGCACATTGTCCAGTGAGGCACTGTCGCTCATGCCCGGCTGGATAATGGGACGGATGTCTTTGACATCCCCCAATGCCGGAGAGGAAAGGACACTTTCGCGCGCCTCCATCCAACCCCGGTTACCGCGGATGGTATTGATTTCGCCGTTGTGCGCTAACAAACGGAACGGTTGGGCGAGGCTCCATGTAGGAAATGTGTTGGTGCTGAAACGGGAGTGTACCAATGCCAATCCACTGGTAAAATAGGGTTGCGTCAGGTCCGGGAAGTACTCGCGCACTTGCATGGACGAGAGCATACCTTTATATATAATGTTTTTTGCCGATAGCGAAACGATGTAGAAGTCCGTGTGCCGCACGCGCTTTTCTATCTTCTTGCGGATGATGTAGAGGGTGCGTTCCAGGCTGTCCGCATCTGTCACTCCGGTGATAAATACCTGTTTGATGTCCGGTTCGGTGGCCCGTGCGTCCTTGCCCAGGCAGGCGGGGTTGGTGGGCACATTGCGCAGGTGCATCAAGGTAAGTCCTTCGCGTTCTATTTCTTCAATCATAATGCTCAGGATGCCGGCTTGCTCTTTTTCGTCTTTGGGCAGAAATACGAGTCCGGTTCCGTATTTTCCTTTTTCGGGTACGGGGATGCCTTGCAGGAGGATGAATTCGTGGGGAATCTGTAGCATGATTCCGGCTCCGTCGCCGGTTTTGTTATCGGCTCCTTCCGCGCCTCGGTGGCGCATGTTTTCCAATACCTTTAATGCGGAGTCTACCAGTTCATGCGACTTGTTGCCATGAATGTTGACTACCATGCCTACGCCGCAAGCGTCATGTTCGTTGGTTGCGTCATAAAGACCTGTTTGCTCTGTTTTTACCATTATTGCTATCTTTAGTTTATAATAATGCTGGTTTGTATTTCATATTGTTCTGCAAAAGTAGGTAATTTATTTCTTTTTGATGAAGAGTTGGTGCTTTCTTTTGATAAAAAGATGCAGTCTTGCGTCTCTGTATTACAGTTTGTTGTATATATGACGTGTATATTTAATATTTGAAAGCTAGATTGTGAAAAATACTTTTAAATTGTAAGTTTGGGCATTTCTTTTATTCATATAGATTGTATTTATGACGGCATATCCCCTTTATAGTCAATCGACCGAATATAATAATGGGAATATTACATTCCCCAATCATATAACGACCTATTGACTTACAATTCAAAACTATCTACCCTTGTTTTGATGCAATTTGAAAGAAAAAATAAATGCTTCTGTTTCTATTTGTTATTAGAATGAAAATAAATAAGAAAATAGAAACAATTATATCTTATAAAATATCAAAAAGATATATATTTGCACAGAATTAAAAGCAAAAGGAAACCACAATAAATAAGTATTAATCAAAATGGCAACAACTATCAAGTTCACCAAGATGCAAGGAACCGGCAATGATTATATCTATGTAAATACCTTGTCTTCTCCGCTGCAAGATCCGATAAAAGCCGCCAGAAAATGGAGCACTTATCATACCGGTATCGGTGCGGACGGTCTGGTACTGATTGGAGCATCCGAAAAAGCGGATTTCAGTATGCGTATATTCAATGCAGACGGCTCCGAAGCCATGATGTGTGGAAACGCCTCGCGCTGCATAGGCAAATATGTATACGAGAAAGGACTGACGGATAAGGAGGTGATCACGCTGGAAACCCTTTCGGGAATCAAAATCCTGAAACTTCATACAGGCAACGGGGTGGTGAAGGATGTAACCGTAGATATGGGTACGCCTCTGCTATCGAATCCCGGACAGATAGCTACGAAAACCGGCGGAATGCTGGCAGAAACCATCCCGGCCGATGGAAAAGAATACAAAGGAACATTCGTCTGCATGGGAAATCCGCATGTTGTCATTTTCGTAGATGATATAAAAGAGGTGGATTTGCCCGCGGTTGGCCCGAAACTGGAAAATCATCCGCTTTTTCCTGAGCGGACCAATGTGGAATTTGTAGAAATATTGCCGGATCAATCCCTACGGATGAGAGTGTGGGAAAGAGGTTCGGGCATCACAATGGCTTGCGGAACAGGGGCCTGCGCCACCGCCGTGGCGGCCGTACTGAACCATAAAGCCGGACGAAAATCGTGGGTAAGGATGGACGGAGGCGATCTCCACATCCATTGGAACGAGAAAGACGGACATGTATACATGACCGGTCCGGCCGGAAAGGTTTTCGAAGGCGAAATAGAGATGTGATACTGATTTTGAAAAACTTAAAACAACGATAAAAACAATAACAACGATGGCACTAGTAAACGAACATTTTTTAAAACTACCAAACAATTACTTGTTTTCGGACATTGCCAAAAAGGTAAATGCATTCAAAGTCTCTCATCCCAAAACGGACCTTATCCGTCTGGGTATCGGAGATGTAACCCGCCCGCTGCCTCAAACTTCCATCGAAGCCATGCATAAGGCAGTAGACGAGCTGGCAAACAAAGAGACATTCCACGGTTACGGTCCCGAACAAGGTTATGATTTCCTGATAGATGCCGTCATCAGGAACGATTACGCTCCGCGCGGCGTCTATCTGGAACCCGGCGAAGTCTTTATCAGTGACGGCGCCAAGAGCGATACGGGAAATATCGGAGACATCCTTCGCCACGACAACAGCATCGGCGTGACAGACCCCATCTACCCCGTATACATCGACTCGAACGTAATGTGCGGCCGTGCCGGGATACTGGAAGACGGGCGATGGAGCAACGTGGTATACTTGCCTTGCCTGAGCGAGAATAATTTCGTGCCCGAAATTCCCGACCGCAGGATAGATATCCTATACCTCTGCTATCCCAATAACCCTACGGGGACGGTCATTAGCAAGGCCGAACTGAAAAAATGGGTGAACTATGCATTGGAAAATGATACCCTCATCCTTTACGATGCTGCCTACGAGGCCTACATACAAGACCCGGACATTCCTCACTCCATTTATGAGATAAAAGGAGCGAAGAAAGTAGCGATAGAATTTCGCAGTTTCTCGAAGACGGCCGGATTCACCGGGGTGCGTTGCGGATACACCGTCGTACCGAAAGAACTCACAGCCGCCACGCTGGAAGGAGAGCGCATTCCGCTGAACCGGATGTGGAACCGCCGCCAGTGCACCAAGTTCAACGGGACATCCTATATCACCCAGCGTGGTGCCGAAGCGATCTATACCCCCGAGGGCAAAAAGCAAGTGAAAGCCATCATACAGTATTATATGGCTAACGCCCGCATCATGAAAGAAGCGTTGGAAAGTACAGGACTCAAAGTTTTCGGCGGAGAGAACGCCCCCTACCTGTGGGTGAAGGCGCCGGGCGAGGTAAGCTCGTGGAAATTCTTTGAACAGATGCTGTATGAAGCCAATGTAGTGGGCACGCCGGGAGTAGGCTTCGGCCCCAGTGGTGAAGGATATATCCGCTTGACCGCTTTCGGAGAGCGGGCGGATTGCGAAGAAGCCATGAAACGGATCAGGAAATGGTTGCTCTGAGCTGTACACGGCAACACCTTGAAGCACTGTGTGCTTGCACCGGACTTACATCAATCAAGCCAATAGGTATATAAAATATGACATACTCACTATTATTAATTAAAAGGTAAAAAGCTATGAAGATGAATTTTAAGGAAACGGCATTGCTATTAGGCATGTCCATGGCAGTGCCGGCAACGAGCATCGCTCAAGACAAGGTGGAAGCCAGTGTAGGAGCTGACTTGGTAAGCGGCTATATTTGGCGCGGACAGGATTTGGGAGGCGTAAGCATACAGCCGTCATTGTCCGTTGCCTACAAAGGATTTTCGCTCGGTGCATGGGGATCCGCAGGCATTGAGTCCGCTGATACGAAAGAACTGGACCTGACGCTGGGCTACAGTACCGGCGGTTTCAGCATTTCGGTGACAGACTACTGGTTCAATGGCGGTCCCGGCTATTTCCACTATGGCACGCACCATACCAGCCATGTATTCGAAGCGCAGATAGGCTACGATTTCGGTCCGTTGGCAGTGAACTGGTACACCAACTTTGCAGGCGACGATGGGGTGAACAAGGACGGCGACCGGGCTTACTCCTCTTACATATCACTCGCCGCCCCCTTCAAATTGGCAGGTCTGGACTGGACGGCAGAAATAGGAGCCACGCCATGGGCCAATGACTTCTATAACGTGTCCGCAGATCCGGAATGCAGTGGTTCGGACGGGTTCGCCGTATGCGACATCAGCCTTGGGGCATCCAAGGAAATCAAGATTACAGACTCATTCTCAGTCCCCGCCTTCGCCAAGGTGACGGTGAATCCGCGCACCGAAGGGGCCTATTTCGTATTCGGACTGGGTTTCTGACAGGAAGTGCTGAAAATGCAGGTACGACAACAAATTCAGACATAACGACAAAATAGAGAGGTATCAGTTTTTAAAAAGGTAAAAAGATTGGAACATATAAATTACAAGTACAACAATGAAGAAAATTGAGGCTATTATCCGTAAGACCAAGTTCGAGGACGTAAAGGACGCGTTGCTCGAAGCCGACATCGAATGGTTTTCCTACTACGATGTAAGAGGCATTGGCAAAGCACGCCAGGGACGTATCTACCGTGGCGTGGTGTATGATACCAGTTCGATTGAAAGAATCCTGGTTTCCATCGTGGTGCGCGAAAAGAATGTGGAGAAAACAGTGCAAGCCATCATCAAGGCGGCGCACACCGGCGAGATAGGCGACGGACGTATTTTCGTCATCCCCATTGAAGACGCCGTCCGCATACGCACGGGCGAGCGGGGTGACATAGCCCTGTATAATGCAGAACAGGAAAAATAAGCGCAAGCTACTTCCCTTTACCGGCAAAAGTAAAGTCGGGAATAAAACAATACTACAACGTAAACGAGAAAAATTATGGATACTATACTCTTATTTATGCTCCCCGCCGGCCTTTGGGCGCAAGATGCAGGCGTGGCAGCCACCACCGCGGCGCCCGATGCAACCGCCGGGGCCCTGGGCGAACTTGCTACCGGACTCAACACTGTATGGATGCTACTTGCTGCCATGCTGGTATTCTTCATGCAACCGGGATTCGCCTTGGTAGAAGCCGGGTTCATCCGTACCAAGAACACGGCCAACGTGCTGATGAAAAATCTGGTAGACTTCATGTTCGGCTCCATCCTGTTCTGGTTCATCGGCTTCGGGCTGATGTTCGGCATAGGCGGTTTTGTGGGCGCCCCCCATTTTTTCAACTTGGAGGCGATGGACAAAATCATCGACAACGGATTGCCCATCGAAGGCTTCCTGATTTTCCAGACTGTATTCTGCGCCACGGCGGCCACCATCGTGTCCGGAGCCATGGCGGAACGTACTAAGTTCTCCATGTATCTGGTCTATACTGTCTTTATCAGCGTACTCATTTATCCGGTTTCCGGCCACTGGACCTGGGGCGGAGGATGGCTGATGAACGGAGACGAAGGCTCCTTTATGATGAGGACGTTCGGCGCTACTTTCCATGACTTTGCCGGCTCTACGGTGGTTCACTCCGTAGGCGGATGGATTGCCCTGGTGGGCGCCGCCATTCTGGGACCGCGTATTGGCAAATACGGGAAAGACGGCAAATCAAGGGCCATCCCCGGTCATAGTTTGACGCTTGCCTGCCTGGGCGTGTTTATCCTTTGGTTCGGCTGGTTCGGGTTCAACCCCGGTTCGCAGTTGGCAGCGGCAACAAGTGGAGACCAGACAGCCATTTCGCATGTGTTCCTCACCACCAACCTGGCAGCTTGTGCAGGAGGTTTCTTCGCACTGGTGGCGAGTTGGATGAAGTATGGCAAACCTTCCTTGTCCCTCACACTGAACGGTGTGCTGGCAGGACTGGTGGGCATCACGGCGGGATGTGACCTGGTATCGCCTTTCGGGTCTGTACTTATCGGTGCCATTTGCGGCGTGGTAATGATATTTGCAGTCGACTTTATCGACCATGTGCTAAAGATTGACGACCCCGTAGGCGCATCGTCCGTACACGGCGTTTGCGGTTGCCTGGGAACGATTCTTACAGGACTCTTCGCTACAGAAAAGGTCGCTACAGAAAAGGGACTGTTCTATGGCGGCGGCAGCAGCTTCCTGCTGGCACAGCTCTTCGGCGCGGCCGTGGTAGGAGCGTGGGCGGCAGGCATGGGCTTCATTGTCTTTAAAGTGCTGGACAAGATACATGGCTTGCGTGTTCCGAAACGCATTGAAGAGGAAGGACTCGATATCTACGAGCATGGCGAGTCAGCATACAATTAATCACAAAAGTTTTTTCCATTCACTCTACTAATCAACAACTAAACAAATTTAGGTATTATGTCAAAATTAAGATTCAGAGTAGTCGAAACGGCTTTCAAGAAGAAAGCAGCAACGGTGGAGACACCAGCCGAAAGGCCCAGTGAATATTTCGCCAAATACGTTTTCAACCGCGAGAAAATGTTCAAGTATCTGCCCGGCGCCGTTTATGCCAAACTGACGGACGCCATGGACAACGGTGCCCCCCTGGAGCGTGCCATAGCCGACGAAGTGGCGGCAGGCATGAAACGCTGGGCAACTGAGCTAGGGGTAACCCACTACACCCACTGGTTCCAACCCCTGACTGAAGGCACAGCCGAAAAGCACGACGCCTTTGTGGAACACGACGGCAAGGGTGGAATGATGGAGGAATTTTCGGGCAAACTCCTCGTACAGCAGGAGCCCGATGCTTCCAGCTTCCCCAACGGCGGCATCCGAAACACTTTCGAGGCACGCGGCTACAGCGCATGGGATCCCTCATCGCCTGTCTTCGTGGTGGACGACACCCTGTGCATCCCTACCGTCTTCATTGCTTACACCGGCGAGTCGCTGGACTATAAAACGCCACTGCTGAAAGCCTTGAGTGCTGTGGGCAAAGCCGCCGTGGACGTGTGCCGTTACTTCAACCCGGAAGTGAAGAAAGTGGTGGCCTACTTGGGCTGGGAACAGGAATACTTCTTGGTAGACGAAGGACTGTATGCCGCCCGTCCCGACCTGCTGCTGACCGGGCGCACCCTGATGGGACACGAAGCCAGCAAGAACCAGCAATTGGAAGACCATTACTTCGGAGCCATCCCCACCCGTGTGGCTGCCTTTATGAAAGACCTTGAAATACAGGCGCTGGAACTGGGCATACCCGTCAAGACCCGCCATAACGAAGTGGCTCCCAACCAATTTGAGCTGGCTCCCATTTTCGAAGAATGCAACCTGGCGGTAGATCATAACATGCTTCTCATGTCGCTCATGCGCAAGGTGGCGCGGAGCCACGGCTTCCGCCTGTTGCTGCACGAAAAACCCTTCAAAGGCGTCAACGGCTCGGGGAAGCATAACAACTGGTCACTGGGTACAGACACCGGCGTTCTGCTGATGGCTCCGGGCAAGACCGCCGAAGACAATCTGCGCTTCATCACCTTCATTGTCAACACCCTGATGGCGGTATACCACCACAACGGTTTGCTGAAAGCCTCTATCATGAGTGCCACCAACGCCCATCGCCTGGGAGCCAACGAAGCGCCGCCCGCCATCATTTCTTCTTTCCTGGGCAAACAGCTCACGCAAGTGCTGGACCATATAGAAGAAAGCGGCAACGATGACCTTGTCTCACTGGCAGGCAAACAGGGAATGAAGCTGGACATCCCGCAAATTCCCGAACTGCTGATTGACAATACCGACCGCAACCGCACCTCGCCGTTCGCCTTCACCGGCAATCGCTTCGAATTCCGCGCCGTAGGCTCGGAGGCAAACTGTGCCAGTGCCATGATTGCGCTCAACGCGGCCGTTGCCGAACAACTTGCCCGGTTCAAGCAGGACGTGGACGCGCTCATCGAAAAGGGTGAACCGAAAATCTCCGCCATCATCGAAATTATCCGCCGCTACATCAAGGAGTGCAAGCCTGTCCGTTTTGACGGCAACGGCTACTCGGACGAATGGAAGGCGGAGGCCGCCCACCGGGGTCTGGACTGCGAAACGAGCTGCCCGCTCATTTTCGACAACTACTTGAAGCCCGCGAGCATCGCCATGTTCGAATCCACCGGCGTGATGACCCGCAAGGAGCTGGAGGCGCGCAATGAAGTGAAATGGGAAACTTACACAAAGAAAATCCAGATCGAGGCGCGCGTGCTGGGCGACCTGGCGATGAACCACATCATCCCCGTAGCCACCGAATACCAAAGCAAGCTGATAGACAATGTGTATAAAATGAAAGAGCTCTTCCCGGCGGAAAAAGCATCCCAACTGTCGGCCGAGAACATGAAACTCATCGAAGAGATTGCCCGGCGAACCATTTTCATCACCGAGCATGTAAATGCCATGGTGGAGGCGCGAAAAGTGGCGAACAAAATAGAGAGCGAGCGCGAAAAGGCCATTGCCTATCACGATACCATCGCCCCGATGCTGGAAGAGATACGTTATCATATTGACAAGCTGGAGCTGATCGTAGACAACCAGATGTGGACATTACCTAAATATCGTGAATTGCTTTTTATTAGATAATCACTGCATAAAGGTTATCTATTTCTTTTGTTGGTTGTTTTAAGTTTGCGGAGAGGGGCGTCGGGATGACGGTCCTCTTTACACATTACTCTTCTTGCTTGCTTACTGTCTTTCAAATCGTAACTAAAACCACAACAGACAATATCATACTGTAAGTTTTCATATTTATAAAAAAAACGAATAAAATATTTCTTTTCGATTTTTATTCTTACTTTTTTATCGCTTTCGTCAATTATTTATGGTTTTTTATTGCATTTATGTTAATTGATATTTGTATCTTTGCAGTCGAATCAGAACATATACTTAGTAGATTATGTGTGGAATAGTAGGCTATATTGGAAAACGAGATGCTTACCCTGTTCTCATAAAAGGCCTGAAGCGGTTGGAATACCGGGGCTATGATAGCGCAGGAGTCGCATTGATAGACAAAAAAAGGAGGTTGAACGTTTATAAAACGAAAGGAAAGGTTTCAGACCTAGAGGCTTTTGTTTCCCAAAAAGACGTTTCCGGTACAATTGGTATTGCCCACACCCGATGGGCCACCCACGGAGAGCCTTGTCAGGCTAACGCTCATCCTCATTTTTCTTCTTCAAAGAATCTAGCTCTTATCCACAATGGTATTATTGAAAACTACGCTACCCTGAAAGAAAAGCTACAAAAAAAAGGGTTCATCTTTAAAAGTAGTACAGATACCGAAGTTCTCGTACAGTTAATTGAATTTTTCCAACTTTCCAACCATTTAGATTTACTTACTGCCGTTCAGTTGGCTCTGCATGAGGTGATTGGCGCATACGCTATAGCGGTGCTCGACAAGAATAATCCCGATGAGATTATTGCAGCACGCAAAAGCAGTCCGCTGGTGGTAGGGATAGGGAAGGATGAATTCTTTCTGGCTTCGGATGCTACTCCGATTGTAGAGTATACGGATAAAGTGGTGTATCTGCAAGATGGGGAGATAGCGGTGATTCGCAGAGACAAGACATTGGAAGTCGTCAATCTGGACAACGTGCTTCAAAATCCCGAAGTACGTACGGTGGAAATGAATCTGGGACAACTGGAGAAAGGGGGATACCCGCATTTCATGTTGAAGGAGATATTCGAACAACCCGATTGTATTAACGACTGTATGCGTGGACGCATCAATGCGGACGGTGATAAAGTAGTACTGTCGGCGGTTATTGATCATAAGGAACGTCTGCTCAAGGCTCGTCGCTTTGTAATTGTGGCTTGCGGAACTTCGTGGCATGCCGGATTGATAGGGAAACAACTGATAGAAAGTTTCTGCCGTATTCCGGTAGAAGTGGAATATGCCTCCGAGTTCCGCTATCGTGATCCGGTGATTCATGATCGTGATCCGGTGATTCATGAAGACGATGTGGTAATAGCTATCTCGCAATCGGGCGAGACGGCCGATACATTGGCTGCCATAGAACTGGCGAAAGAGAAAGGAGCTTTTATCTATGGTATATGCAATGCGGTAGGTTCATCCATTCCGCGCATTACAGATACCGGTTCTTATATTCATGTAGGACCGGAAATAGGAGTGGCGTCCACCAAGGCATTTACCGGACAGGTAACCGTGCTTACCATGCTGGCGCTGACGCTGGCAAAAGAGAAAGGGAGTATGGCAGATGAGAAATACCTGGAAGTGATCCGGGAATTGACTGTGATTCCGGCTAAAATAAAAAAGATATTGATCAGTAATCCTAAAATAGCGGAACTGTCGCGTATTTTCACCTATGCACATAATTTCCTCTATTTGGGACGGGGCTACAGTTTCCCGGTAGCTTTGGAAGGTGCGTTAAAGTTGAAGGAGATATCTTATATTCACGCTGAAGGCTATCCCGCAGCCGAGATGAAACATGGGCCTATCGCATTGATTGATGCCGAAATGCCTGTTGTGGTGATAGCTACGCATAATGCGATGTATGAAAAGATAATGAGTAACATACAGGAAATCAAGGCGCGGAAGGGAAAAGTAATCGCTTTGGTCACAGAAGGAGATACGGTAATCGGTAAGTTGGCCGATGATTGCATTGAGTTGCCCGAAACATTAGAGTGCCTCGAACCGTTGATAGCTACGGTCCCCTTACAGTTATTGGCCTACCATGTAGCCATTTGCAAAGGGAAGAATGTGGATCAGCCACGAAATCTGGCGAAGTCGGTAACAGTAGAATAGAAGGCAATGCTGCCGGAGATTATGCAGGAAGTTTCCGGCATAATTCTTGAAAGATGTACCGTAAGTTTGGAAAAATGACAGAAGGTCTTGTCATACCTTTGGGATGTTTTTATAAGAATCTGAAAATGAACTATTAATTTAAGTAGTAAAGAGAGAGCATGGAACCGTTAAAGCATGAATGTGGAGTCGCTATGATACGACTGCTGAAACCGCTGGAATATTATCAGGAAAAGTATGGAACCTGGATGTATGGCTTGAACAAGCTGTATCTGCTGATGGAAAAACAACACAACCGCGGACAGGAAGGCGCCGGGTTGGCCTGTGTCAAACTGGAGGCCAATCCCGGTGAAGAATATATGTTCCGTGAAAGAGCTTTAGGTTCAGGGGCGATAACAGAGATATTCGGTACGGTGCAAAATCATTTCAAGGATTTGGCGCCTGAACAATTGCATGATGCCGGATACGCCAAGAAATGCCTTCCCTTTGCCGGAGAGGTATATATGGGGCATTTGCGTTATTCCACTACCGGAAAAAGCGGTATCTCCTACGTGCATCCGTTCTTGCGCCGTAACAACTGGCGTGCCAAGAATTTGGCGTTGTGCGGCAATTTCAACATGACCAATGTGGATGAGATTTTCGCACGTATCACTGCCGACGGCCAGCATCCGCGTAAATATGCCGACACATATATTATGCTGGAACAAGTGGGGCACCGTTTGGATCGCGAGGTGGAGCGCCTCTATGTGGAATGTGAGAAGGAAGGTCTGAAAGGCATGGATATTACTCACGCTATAGAAGACCGCATTGATCTGGGCAATGTCCTCAAGACTTCGAGCAAGGAGTGGGATGGAGGCTATGTGATCTGCGGTATGACCGGTAGCGGTGAGTCTTTTGCGGTGCGCGATCCGTGGGGCATCCGTCCGGCTTTCTGGTACATGGACGATGAAATCATGGTATTGGCATCCGAGCGCCCTGTCATTCAGACTGCCTTGAATGTATCTGCCGGAAGCATCAATGAATTGCAACCGGGACAGGCTATCCTTATAAGCAAGACTGGAAAGATGCGTCTGGCACAGATCAACCGGGCGAAAGAGAAGAAAGCCTGTTCCTTCGAACGTATCTATTTCAGCCGGGGAAGTGACATGGATATTTATAAAGAAAGAAAACAGCTGGGCGAAAAACTGGTGAATCCTATTTTGAAAGCGGTAGACTATGATGTGGAGCATACCGTATTCTCTTTTATACCCAATACGGCGGAAGTGGCTTTCTATGGACTGCTGGAAGGATTCGACAATTATCTGAATGAACTGAAAGTAAAGAAGATAGAGGCTTTGGGGCATCATCCCAATCACGAGGAACTGGAAAAAATCCTGTCCTGGCGTATCCGTAGCGAGAAAGTAGCCATCAAGGATATCAAGCTGCGTACCTTTATCGCCGAAGGCAACAGTCGGAATGATTTGGCTGCCCATGTGTATGATATCACTTATGGAAGCCTTGTGCCTCATGTGGATAATCTGGTGATTATTGATGACAGCATCGTCCGGGGAACTACGTTAAGACAGAGCATTATCGGCATCCTCGACCGCCTGCATCCGAAGAAAATCGTCATTGTTTCTTCTTCGCCACAGGTGCGTTATCCTGATTATTATGGTATTGATATGGCCAGTATGGATCAGTTTATCGCTTTCAAGGCTGCTATCGATTTATTGAAAGAACGGGATATGAAAGATGTGATAGCCCGTGCTTACAACAAATCGAAAGACCAGGTGGGGTTACCCAAAGAGCAGATGGTGAATTATGTGAAAGAAATTTATGCCCCTTTCACTAATGAGGAGATTGCGGCAAAAATGGTGGAACTTCTCACTCCGAAGGGTACGCAGGCGAAAGTGGAAATCGTTTATCAGACACTGGAAGGATTGCATGAAGCGTGTCCCAACCATACGGGCGACTGGTATTTCAGTGGGGATTATCCTACTCCGGGTGGAGTGAAGCTGGTGAACCAGGCGTTTATAGACTATATAGAAAAAGTTTATCAATTCTAAAGAACAACCATTCAAGATAGATTAGATGAGAAATGTAACATTGATCCTCGACGACGGGAGCCGTTTCCCGGGCAAGTCGTTCGGTTATGAGAAACCGGTAGCCGGCGAAGTGGTGTTTAATACCGCTATGACCGGTTATCCTGAGAGTTTGACAGACCCTTCATATGCGGGGCAGCTGATGACCTTAACTTATCCGTTGGTCGGTAACTACGGGGTACCTCCCTTTACTATCGAACCCAATGGCTTGGCTACTTTTATGGAAAGTGAACGTATCCATGCCGAAGCGATTATTGTAAGTGATTACAGTGAAGAATACAGTCACTGGAATGCGAAAGAAAGTCTGGCCGACTGGCTGAAGCGTGAGCAAGTGCCGGGCATTACAGGCATCGATACCCGTGAACTGACCAAAGTTCTTCGCGAACATGGGGTAATGATGGGGAAAATTGTATTTGATGATGAACCCGGCAATGTGCCCGAAGCAATGTATGCAGGTATCAATTATGTAGATAAAGTATCGTGTAAGGAAGTGATTCGTTACAATGAAGGTGCAGGTAAGAAAAAAGTGGTGTTGGTGGATTGTGGTGTAAAGACAAATATTATCCGTTGCTTACTGAAACGGGATGTGGAAGTGATCCGTGTTCCTTGGAACCATGACTTTACAGGGATGGAGTATGACGGATTGTTTATTTCGAACGGTCCGGGTGATCCGGATACTTGCGATGAGGCGGTACAGCATATCCGCAAGGCGATGAGCCTGAGCGACAAGCCTATCTTCGGCATTTGTATGGGGAATCAGTTGCTTTCCAAAGCAGGAGGTGCCACCATCTATAAATTGAAATACGGTCATCGCAGCCATAACCAACCGGTGCGCATGATAGGAACGGAACGTTGTTTCATTACCAGTCAGAACCACGGTTATGCGGTAGATAATAATACATTGGGAACCGATTGGGAACCGCTGTTCATCAATATGAATGACGGTTCCAACGAGGGTATCAGGCATAAAACCAAACCTTGGTTCTCGGCACAGTTCCATCCGGAAGCTGCATCGGGACCTACGGATACCGAGTTCCTGTTTGATGAGTTTGTGAAGTTGTTATAAACCGTGTATTAAAAAGAACAAGTATGAAAGACGAAAT
>OAUH01000914.1_pt1 | contig 14258 bp, 10 predicted proteins | sample 1495121 | NCBI WGS metagenome assembly OAUH01 (sample SAMEA2580006, study PRJEB22360) | human gut metagenome | reverse complement strand
CTATCGATAGCATCGAAGTGAACAAGGTAGGTAAAGTTCGTCGCGCTAAATTGTATTACCTGCGCGCTCTTACTGGTAAGAAAGCTAGAATCAAAGAAAAAAGAGTTAACAACTAAGCTGAACTCTGAGATTCGAAATAAAAAAGAGGAAGTTCCGGTAACGGGATTTCCTCTTTTTTATTTCAAGTCTTTCTCTTCCATACTTTTGTCATAACGAGCGTTTGAACATAGTGACACCATCCTACTGGTATAGTGTTACCATACCTACCGGATACTGACAGTATGTGATCAGGATAGTGTCATCATCGCAAAAGTCTATATTGTTCGATTGGCAACAATAGAGAAAGCGGAATTCAATGTCCCATTTTTAAGATTTACATTATTAATAAACAGAGAAAAATCTGTGTTTCAGACAAATTATTGCATAAAATCACCTATAAATATGCAATATACAACTGTTTTTCTGCATAAAACCAAAGCAATATGCAAGTTTTCAAAGGATTAAAAAGTGGTTTTGGTTTTAAAGGAACGAGGCGTTGGTTTTAAAGAAACGGAAGCTTCCTTTAAAACCAAGTTCATCTTACTTGCTATACATTGCAATTTTATCTATTTCCAAGGGATTTTATTTCTATTTCATCTCATATCCCCAACAGTCTACAAATATCATATCATCCAACAAACAATTACACCACCGAACAAAAAGACAAAACATCATCGACAAAACGAACAAAACAATAGTCAAACAGAATTTTTACAAACATATCAAGAATCCTAAAAACAAAATCTATCGCGTATTCATAGAGTTATTGGAGTTGAAGAAGTTTTATTGAAATCCTAAATGCATAAAATGTCCTGATAATAATTTTCCAACCTTTGCTTTCTGAAATGATCACTCTTTCATAATTTCATCTATCTCCTGCTGAATTTCATCCAATTTGCGCTGCATCATGTGATACTGTTTATATCCCTCCCTAAATGAAAAAATAAGACCAACACAAAAAATTATAATATTGCTATTTCCTGCCAATTGCAGTTCAATAAAGAGCCAACACAAAAGTATAATAATAAATGGAATACTAAATTTACGCCAAATGGAATAACGGGATTTTATTTCCATCAACTTTCGAGCTACCACCAGTAAATCCTCACTCATTAAATCATTTGTTCGTAATCGTTTATGCGTAAAATAGCCGTGCATAACTGCTATAAACAGGAACAAACAAAACACACTACAAAACCACCATGATATTCCCAAATAAGGACATGACCAAACAAAAAACGGAATAAGTAATAATGCCAATGAATTCATAATCCCTACATACCGATTCATTCCCGACACCTTATTTTTAATAACCTTACGTAACAACTTCTCATTAACAACGACCTCCGCATCCAACTTGCTGTTAAGAATAGCTATCTGTTCTTTCATTTGTTTAAGTTCAATCGTATCTATATATTCTTCCATACCCATATATTTTCTAGTTGTTAGACATTTTTTTTAGTTCTTCTTTAATTCTAAATAAGCGAACGGAAACATTCTTCACAGAAATTCCTACAATAGCTGCAATTTCCTCATAACTGAAATTCTCAAGCCATAATAGCACTATCGCCCTATCGAAATGTTTCAGGCGACTAATTCTGTTATACAACATCTTTATCTGTGTTGTATCTTCGTCCCTATCTTCAAACAGATCAATCCCCATAATCAGAGGTACAGAAACAATCTTCTTTTTCCTGTCTGATGAAATGCAAGTATTGAGACTTACACGCCATATCCATGTTCCTATATTACTTTCTCCTTTGAATGTATCGAAACCTTTCCAAAGATTAACTAACACGTCCTGAAAAAGATCGTTCACTTCCCGGGAGTCTTTAGAGAACATAAAACATACAGTGTAAATTGTATTTTTATATTGCTTCACAACTTGCTCAAACTCTATTTCCAATTTTTTCATCTTATTTTGATTAATCGTCTATACATTAGACGCAATATAACGCAAAAAACTACAGAATATCCAGTTTTATTTCCTGTAGATACAACTTTTGAGAAACAACACATACAAAAAATCCCCGGAAACTCAACGCCCCCAGGGATCCAATTACCTTTATTATTAAAAAAATGATATTATTCTTTCAGATCTTTCAATTCCCAAGCCAAAGCACTGGCACCCAGTACAGCAGCATCAGAATCTTTCAGTTCGGAAACAAGCAATTTAGTCTTGCCTTTGTAGATATTCAGGATATTGTCATCGATTGCTTTCTGAATCGGTTTCATGATATAATCACCCGACTTAGCCAAACCACCGAACAATACAATTGCTTCAGGGCTGGAGAATGCAATAGCGTCTGCCAAAGCCTCACCTAAAATATTACCTGTAAATTCGAAGATTTCCTGTGCCAGTTTATCACCTTGTACAGCTGCATCATATACATCTTTTGAAGTGATGTTTTCAGCAGGAATATTACGAAGCAAGCTTGCATCAGTACGAGCAGCCAGGAATTCACGAGCTGTACGAGCTACACCGGTAGCCGAACAGTAAGTTTCCAGACAACCTTTACGACCGCAACCACAAACACGACCGTCACGACGTGCAATTACGTGGCCCAATTCTCCGGCAAAACCGTCATGACCATAAACCATCTGACCGTTGATAACGATACCGCTACCTACACCTGTACCCAGAGTGATCATAATAAAATCTTTCATACCACGGGCAGCGCCGTAAGTCATTTCACCGATAGCAGCAGCATTAGCATCATTGGTCAAAGCAGTAGGAATACCCAGTCTTTCTTCAAACATAGCAGCCAACGGAAGAATTCCTTTCCAAGGCAAGTTCGGAGCAAATTCAATAGTTCCGGTATAATAGTTACCATTAGGAGCACCGACACCGATACCTCTGATCTTATCTACACCACCATTAGCAATGATCAACGGAAGCAAGTTTTTGCATACTTCGTCAGCATATTCTGCAGCAGTCGGATAGCCGGCTGTTTTAATCGAGCTACTGGCAATAATAGTTCCGCGTGCGTCTACAATCCCAAAGACGGTGTTTGTTCCGCCTATGTCAATACCTACTACGTAGGGTTTTTCCATGTTTGAATTCATGATACTTTATTTAAAAGGGTTAGTTAATTATAAAGTTTACTGCACACAAATTACGTAAAGAAGATTGAGTCTACAAAATGTTTTTTCAAAAAAGTTCACTCTGTTTGCAACTTTTCGTATCTTTCGTGCGTCTAATAGTGAAAAATTAAAAGAAAAAAGAAACTTAATAAGGGAAATTGTGATAAAACTAACAGACATTAACAAGACCTACAACAACGGAGCACCTCTCCATGTACTCAAGGGCATCAATCTCGACATCCAGCGAGGTGAGTTTGTTTCCATCATGGGAGCTTCGGGTTCGGGCAAATCTACTTTACTAAACATATTAGGAATACTCGATAACTACGATACCGGGGATTATTATCTGAACAACGTACTTATCAAGGACTTGAGCGAAACGAAAGCTGCCGAGTATCGAAACCGTATGATCGGATTTATCTTTCAGTCATTCAACCTGATATCATTCAAGGACGCTGTAGAAAATGTGGCACTGCCCCTGTTCTATCAAGGTGTGAGCCGCAAAAAGCGAAATGCACTCGCTCTGGAATATCTCGACCGGCTGGGACTGAAAGACTGGGCACACCACATGCCAAATGAGATGAGTGGCGGTCAGAAACAACGTGTAGCCATCGCCCGCGCATTAATCCCCCAGCCGCAAATCATCCTTGCCGACGAACCGACAGGTGCTCTGGACAGCAAAACTTCCGTAGAAGTAATGCAGATATTGAAAGACTTGCATCGAATGGGAATGACCATCGTCGTCGTAACCCACGAAAGCGGTGTTGCCAACCAAACGGACAAGATCATCCATATCAAAGATGGTATTATCGAACGGATTGAAGAGAACCTCGACCACGACGCCTCTCCATTCGGCCAAAACGGAATTATGAAATAAGTAATAGGTAATAAGTATTAGGTATTAATTCTATGCAGTCACAGCGCAGCCTAATACTTAATACTTAATACCTAATACTTATTACCTATTACTTATAACTTATTACTTAAAATATGATTGATATTTGGCAAGAAATATATAGTACCATTAAACGCAATAAGTTGAGGACTTTTCTCACCGGATTTGCCGTCGCATGGGGAATATTTATGCTCATCGTCCTGCTGGGAGCCGGCAACGGGCTGATTCACGCGTTCGAACAGTCGGCTTCGGAACGGGCCATGAACTCCATCAAGATTTTTCCGGGGTGGACCAGCAAATCATACGACGGTCTGAAGGAAGGAAGGCGGATACGACTGGATAACAAAGACTTGAATACGACCAATAAGAATTTTCCGGATCATGTCATCAAGGCCGGAGCAACCGTATATCAGGGAGGTGTGAACCTTAGCTTCGGACCGGAATATGTCAACCTGAATCTTTCCGGAGTATATCCCAACCATACGGAAGTGGAAGTAGTAAAACTCTTTAAGGGACGTTTCATTAACGAAATCGACATTAAAGAACGACGGAAAGTAATTGTGCTCCACAAAAAGACTGCCGAAATCCTGTTCGACAAAACACATACCGATCCCATCGGACAATTCGTGAATGCGGGTAATGTTGTCTATCAGGTAGTAGGACTGTACAATGACAAAGGTGACAGCGGAGACAGCGACGCTTATCTTCCGTTCACAACCCTGCAAACGATTTATAATAAAGGAGACAAGCTGAATAACCTCATCATGACCACCAAGAATTTGGAAACAATAGAGTCTAACGAGGAATTCGAAGCCCACTACCGTAAAGTGATCGGCGCCAACCAGCGTTTTGACCCGACCGACCATAGCGCCATCTGGATATGGAACCGTTTCACCAATTATCTGCAGCAACAGCAAGGATCGGCAATGCTTCGTATAGCTATTTGGGTGATTGGTATTTTCACCTTATTAAGCGGAATTGTCGGAGTTTCGAACATTATGCTGATTACCGTTAAAGAGCGTACCCGAGAATTTGGCATCCGCAAAGCGCTCGGAGCCAAACCGCTTTCTATCCTTTGGCTGATTATCGTAGAGAGCGTCACGATTACCACCATATTCGGATATATAGGTATGGTTGCAGGTATCGGAGCCACCGAATGGATGAACAATGCCTTCGGAAACCAGACTATGGACAACGGTATATGGTCCGAAACGGTATTCCTGAATCCAACGGTCGACATAGGAATTGCCATCCAAGCTACACTCACATTAGTAATAGCCGGAACATTAGCCGGATTGTTCCCTGCCCGCAAAGCAGTCAGCATCCGACCGATCGAAGCACTTAGAGCCGATTAAAGATTATGAGAATAGACATAGATACTTGTGAGGAAATCCTCATCACCATCACAAGAAATAAAACGAGAAGCCTGCTGACGGCATTCGGCGTATTCTGGGGAATCTTCATGCTCGTGGCGCTTATCGGCGGCGGACAGGGATTGCAGGATATGATGCAAAAGAACTTTGAGGGATTTGCCACCAACTCCGGCTTCCTTGCCGCCCAAAAAACGGGAGAAGCCTACAAAGGATTTCGTAAAGGACGCTGGTGGGATCTGGAAGCCATCGACATCGAACGCCTCCGCTCGCAGGTAAAGGATGTGGAAGTCATCACCCCTTCCGTTGCCCGTTGGGGATCCAACGCTATTTATGGAGACAAGAAATACGATTGTAGTGTGAAAGGATTATATCCCGACTATCTCCATATCGAATCACAAGAAATGGCATACGGGCGTTTTATCAACGACGTAGATATCCGTGAAGCGCGTAAGGTCTGCGTTATTGGCAAGCGTGTTTACGAAAGCCTGTTCAAACCGGGAGAAGACCCGTGTGGTAAATATGTACGGGTAGACGGCATCTATTATCAAGTCATCGGCATGTCTTCTTCCGAAGGAGATATGAACATACAGGGACGTGCCTCGGAAGCTGTCACCCTTCCATTCACCACCATGCAGCAAACTTATAATCTGGGCGGACAAATTGATGTAATCTGCTTCACCGTCAAACGTGGCGTAAAGGTATCCGATGTACAACCCCAGATGGAAGGAATCATCAAGGCAGCACACTACATTGCCCCTAATGACAAGCAGGCGCTTATGTATCTGAATGCTGAAGCAATGTTTTCCATGGTGGACAACTTATTCACCGGTATCCATATTCTGATCTGGATGGTAGGTTTGGGTACCTTGCTGGCAGGCGCCATCGGTGTATCGAATATCATGATGGTGACAGTGAAAGAACGCACTACAGAAATCGGCATACGCCGTGCCATCGGTGCACGCCCCAAAGACATCCTGCAGCAAATCTTATCTGAAAGCATGGTTTTGACAACCATCGCCGGTATGTTCGGAATTTCTTTTGCTGTCATGGTGCTGCAACTGGTTGAGATGGGAGCGAACTCCGACGGAGGAGATGCTCATTTCCAGGTCAGCTTCGGATTAGCAGTCGGAACCTGTGCCCTGCTGATCGCATTAGGTATGTTGGCAGGACTGGCACCTGCTTACCGTGCGATGGCTATCAAACCGATTGAAGCGATCAGAGATGAGTAGAAGTGGAAAGTTGAGAGTTAAATGAAGAATTAAAAATTAAACATATATAATCAAGATGAAAAAGTATCTGAAAATCACATTATTGGTAATTATTGCCATAATCCTTGTCGGAACGTTCGTATTTCTTTATCAGAAATCCAAGCCTAAAGTGATCGTATATGAAACACTGGCAGCATCCGATCTGGACCTTGAAAAGACTACAGTAGCCACCGGAAAGGTAGAGCCGAGAGATGAAATTTTAATCAAGCCTCAGATTTCCGGTATTGTAGACGAGGTATTCAAAGAAGCGGGACAGAGCGTAAAAAAAGGGGAAGTGATCGCGAAAGTCAAAGTAATTCCCGAACTCGGACAACTGAACTCCGCAGAAAGTCGTGTCCGCCTGGCAGAGATCAATGCAAAGCAGGCCGAAACAGACTTTACCCGTATCAAGAAGTTATATGAAGATCAGCTTATCAGTCGTGAAGATTACGAAAAAGGAGAAGTAGCGGTAAAGCAGGCACGGGAAGAGAATCAGACTGCCAAAGATAATCTGGAAATTATAAAAGAAGGAATCACTAAAAACAGTGCTTCATTCAGTAGCACCATGATCCGCTCTACTATTGACGGATTAATTCTGGACGTACCAGTGAAAGCCGGTAATTCCGTAATCATGAGTAATACATTCAACGACGGTACTACCATTGCTACGGTAGCAAACATGAACGATCTGATTTTCAGGGGAAATATTGACGAAACCGAAGTGGGTCGCATCCATGAGGGAATGCCGATTAAACTGACGATCGGAGCTTTACAGAATCTGACTTTTGATGCTATTCTCGAATATATTTCACCGAAAGGAGTAGAAACCAACGGAGCCAATCAATTTGAAATCAAAGCTGCTATCACAGTTCCGGATACCGTGCAGATTCGTTCCGGCTATTCTGCCAATGCAGAGATTGTGCTCCAGCGTGCCAGCAAAGTGCTGGCAGTACCCGAAAGTACGATTGAGTTCAGCGGTGACTCTACATTTGTGTATATCATGACGGACTCCGTACCACAACAGAAATTCGAACGTACACAGGTGACTACCGGAATGAGTGACGGTATCAAGATTGAGATAAAAAAAGGTGTAACCGCTCAGACCAAGTTACGCGGTGCTGAGAAAAAAGATAAATAACTGACATCCAATGAAAGTAATCAATAAAATGATGGCAATCATCCTGTTGAGCGGAACCGGTATCGGTTCTGTTCAAGCACAGGATACCACTCCGCAGACATGGACTTTACGGCAATGCATCGACTATGCCATCGAGCATAACATCGACATCCGCCAGACAGCCAATGAAGCCGAACAAAATAAGATTAGTGTAAACACCGCTAAATGGGCACGTCTGCCGAACTTAAATGGTGGTATCAGCCAGGGGTGGAGCTGGGGACGTACAGCTTCTCCGAAAGATAATTCATATAGTGATACTAACAGTTCCAGTACGGGAGTGAACTTAAGTACTAATGTACCTCTCTTCACAGGCTTACAATTATCCAATCAATATTCCCTTGCCAAGCTCAATTTACAGGCTGCTATCGAGGACCTGAATAAAGCCAAAGAGGATATTGCAATCAATGTTACCTCTGCCTATCTGCAAGTGCTTTTCAATCTGGAATTGAACAAGGTAGCACAAAATCAGGTTGAGTTAAGCAAAGATCAGCTGAAACGTATCAAAGGACTGCATGATGTCGGCAAGGCTTCACCGGCGGAGGTAGCTGAAGCGCAGGCACGTGTAGCACAGGATGAGATGACAGCCGTACAGGCAGACAATACATATAAATTGTCACTATTAAGTCTCAGCCAGTTATTAGAACTGCCTACACCGGAAGGTTTCGTTCTTGAGAATCCAAAAGAAGAACTGAAATTTGAACCTCTAACAGCTCCGGATGACATTTATATCCAGGCGATTGCCTATAAGCCCGGCATCAAGGCAGCAGAATATCGCTTACAAGGTAGTTTAAAAAACATTCGTATCGCTCAAAGTGAATTCTACCCCCAACTTTCTTTCAGTGCAGGGCTAGGAAGCAGCTACTATACACTCAACGGTGAAGCAGAATCCGGTTTTGCCCGTCAATTAAAAAATAACCTGAGCAAATCTATTTCTTTCAACCTGAGCGTTCCGATCTTCAACCGTTTTAGCACTCGTAATCGGGTACGCACTGCCCGCCTACAACAGTCAAACCTTGCTTTGCAACTGGACAACACCAAGAAAGTTCTTTATAAAGAAATCCAGCAAGCCTGGTATAATGCAGTAGCTGCAGAAAGTAAATATAACTCCAGCGAAGTTGCAGTGAAAGCCAACGAAGAATCTTTTCGGTTGATGAGCGAAAAATTCAATAACGGTAAAGCTACTTTTGTGGAATACAATGAAGCGAAACTAAACCTGACCAAAGCACTGTCGGATAAACTGCAAGCTAAATACGATTATCTGTTCCGTACTAAAATACTGGATTTCTATAAAGGAGAAATCATAGAATAGAACAGATTTCCGGCTATTTATCAAAAAGCCTTAAAAATAGAATACATCGGAAAAGTATTCTGTTTTTAAGGCTTTACTCATGTTTTCAAACTCACAAAAAACACTTGTTATTTATGTAAGAGATTTCTAAAACATATCCACCGGTTCATCCGTTACTATAGAAAGAACCAACAGTTATGAAACATATTATCATCGCAGTGATTCTAATAATTAGTAATGTATTTTTAGGAATTGCAAAACCAATGAAAAGTCAAGCGGAAATTTATTTTGCAGGAGGATGTTTTTGGGGAACCGAACACTTCCTGAAACAAATCAGAGGGGTAGAAAGTACTCAGGTGGGATATGCCAACAGCACCGTTGCCAATCCCAGTTATGAACAGGTGTGTTCGGGCAAGACAAATGCTGCCGAAACAGTGAAGGTTGTTTATGATCCGGAAGAAGTAAATCTGAGTTTATTGCTCAACCTCTATTTTCAGACAATCGATCCGACCAGCCTCAACCGACAGGGGAACGATCGTGGTACACAGTACAGAACCGGTATATATTATATCAATAAAGCCGATCTCCCCACCATCAATCAGGCGATCCAGGCATTAGCCACTCAATACAACAAACCGATTGCCGTTGAAGTGGAACCGTTGACAAACTTTTATCCGGCAGAAGTCTATCATCAGGATTATCTGGATAAGAATCCGGGCGGATATTGCCATATCAATCCGGCTTTATTTGAAATGGCACGAAAAGCGAATGCTCCCAAGACCGCAACTTATCAAAAACCGGATGATGCCACTCTCCGTAAGAAATTATCTGCCGAACAGTATGCAGTGACTCAGAAAAATGCCACAGAGCCGGCTTTCCATAACGAGTTCTGGAATGAACACCGCCCCGGCATTTATGTAGATATCACCACCGGAGAACCGTTGTTTGTTTCCACAGACAAATTTGATTCCGGTTGTGGATGGCCCAGTTTTTCCAAACCGATTCAGAAAGAGCTGATCGCAGAGAAGAAAGATACTACTCACGGAATGATACGGACAGAAGTACGCAGCAAGACAGGAGATGCGCATTTAGGACATGTATTTACAGACGGGCCAAAGGACAAAGGCGGATTGCGGTATTGTATCAATAGTGCTTCGCTGCGTTTTATCCCGAAAGAAAAAATGAAAGAAGAAGGATATGGAGAATATCTGCCGCTCATTAAATAGAACAATCTAGTAAACAGCACCGGTTTCAGACAGATACAATAAAAACGGCGGATTCCCTCGTTTAGGTAATCCACCGTTTTCGTTTGTTAAAACCTTAAGAGAGAAAGAGAATTTCACAATCCCCGGTATTGTTATCTTCCGGCAAGCAGCAAGTCTGCTTCATCTGTTACCGGAATCTGTATATTCATAGCCCAGTTGCCGGCTGATTCTTCAATCCATTTATAGTCATTCCACTTGTAGTTCATATACGCGATCGGCATATTAGCATCATTCAGTTCATAAACACTCTTTTCTACAGAATCATCATAAGCTCTGTGAGAATTATTCCAACGTGCATATACCAATGTGATTTCATTAGAAGAATAAGTATAATCGATCTTGAAATACGGAATCCATTTTTCAGTGGATGAATCCCACTTGAAAGCTTCTTTAGCTGTTACTCTCTTTTGATCATCATAAGTAAAATCATATTTCATGTGACGATAGAGAGAACCATCCAGTCTGTAAATCACCTTCGAAACAACAAGATCATCTACTTTCTCTTCATTAGTAATGAAGTTATTGTCCTGTGCTTTCAACTCTGTATTGGCGATACCGGCAACTACCATTGCCACTAAAACCATCATTCTGAATAATACTGTAGTTTTCATAATTGTATATTTTTTATTAGTTCAACTTTCTTTTTTTGTTCTTCTGTTTATTAGACGGAACGTCTATATGGAATGGTTGCAACTATCTGAACTTTTTTTTCATTTCTTTTGTTGCCCGCCTTCGAATATATAAATGCAATGGGCATGCCAAAAAGATAAATACTTAATAGTCAGCGGAAAGAAGAAAAACTGAGATGTACGAAAATGAACAGTTGTACGCTCATAAGCGGACACACTAATAAAAAAAGACTGCTTATATCTTGTTGAACAGAATATTATCTACCTTTGCAGCCAATAACTTATTAAAGGCAAAAGATGAAAAAGAACAGCAAAAAAAGTATTCTTCTTCTATCAATCGGAGGAGGCTTGTTTATCTGCCTTATCAGTATCTATTTGAGCCGCAATATGCTTCTGCAAAGCATAACTAACAAGCGTACGACTCATATCGAACAAACATACGGACTGCAAATTCATTATCAGAATCTACAGATGAAGGGATGTAGCGAAATTACTCTGCAAGGGCTTTCCATCGTTCCCGACCAACGGGATACCCTTCTTACACTACAATCTGTCAATGTCAGACTGAATTTTTGGAAACTGCTGAAAGGAAATATTGAAGTCCGCAACGTCCACATGAATGGACTGGCAATCGCTTTTATCAAACGGGACAGTGCAGCCAACTATGATTTTCTATTCTCCGGACACCACCCGGAAGCAACTACAGAGCCGGTCATAGAAACCAATTACGCCCATCGCATCAACCGAATATTAAACTTAATATATGGTTTCTTCCCCGAAAACGGTCAACTGACTCAACTTAATATAACCGAACGGAAAGACAGCAATTTCGTAACAGTCAATATCCCCACCTTTACAATCGAAAACAATCGCTTTCAGTCCACCATCAAGATAAAAGAAGATACGCTGACTCAACAATGGAAAGCAGCAGGAGAGTTGAACAGAAAGGTACATACCCTGCAGGCAGAACTTTCCGTTTTCGGGAAAACAAAAGTTTCTATACCTTATATTACCCGCCGTTTTGGAGCAGAAGTTACTTTCGATACCTTATATTATAGTATGACTAAAGAAAATCGTACCGAAAACCAACTGCAACTTGACGGTACGGCGAAAGTAAGCGGACTTGATGTATTTCACAAAGCACTCTCTCCCGAAGTGATCCATCTGGATCGCGGACAACTCACGTATCAGATGAATATCGGCAAGCAAACGCTGGAACTGGACAGTACGACGACGGTATTATTCAACCAAATAAAATTTCATCCTTATCTGCGGGCAGAAAAGAATGAAAATCAATGGCACTTCACTGCTGCCACAGATAAATCATGGTTTCCGGCCGACGAACTATTCAGTTCTTTGCCCAAAGGCTTATTCAGCAATCTGGAAGGTATAAAAACAAGTGGTGAGCTGGCTTATCATTTTCTGTTAGATATCGATTTTGCCCGACTAGACAGCCTTAAGTTTGAGTCCGAATTGAAAGAAAAAGATTTTCGGATAATAGAATATGGTGCAACATCTCTTTCAAAAATGAGTGAAGAGTTTGTCTATACCGCCTATGAAAACGGAATACCGGTCAAAACATTTCCTGTCGGACCTTCATGGGAACATTTTACTCCTTTGGACAGCATTTCTCCATTGCTGCGGATGTCTGTCATGCAAAGTGAGGACGGAGCTTTTTTCTACCACAAGGGCTTTTTGCCTGATGCGATGCGTGAAGCTTTGATTTACGACCTGCAAGTCGAACGTTTCGCCAGAGGAGGCAGCACAATTACCATGCAGCTGGTAAAAAACGTATTTCTCAACCGGAACAAGAACTTTGCCCGCAAATTGGAAGAAGCACTCATCGTATGGCTGATAGAGACAGAAAGGCTGACTTCTAAAGAACGTATGTATGAAGTTTATCTGAACATAGCCGAATGGGGACCGCTGGTTTATGGTATTCAGGAAGCCTCTGCCTATTATTTCGGCAAACGCCCTTCGCAACTCACGACCGAAGAAAGTATTTTTCTAGCTTCTATTATCCCGAAGCCTAAACACTTCCGCAGTTCCTTTGCGGAAAACGGACGGTTAAAAGAGAATATGGAAGGCTATTATAAGCTGATTGCCGGACGCCTCGCCAAGAAAGGGTTAATAAGTGAAATCGAGGCGGATAGTATCCGCCCCGATATCCAAGTTACGGGCGACGCCCTGAATAGTCTAGTCGGCGAAACGCCGGAGTCCAGTTCTCCTACCGCTGAGGAGCAATAATTTATTAATAAAGGAATAGGTTTTATCTTCTTGAGCTGCTTCCTCTTTCTGAAGAACGGGAAGAAGAACCTCGGTTGCTGTTGCTTCTCGAACTTTCTGAAGATGAGCTTCTTTCTGTTGATCTGCCGGATACGTTCCCTCTGCTGGAACTACTGCCGGAATTGCTGTTCCTACCGGAGCTGCTGCCACGGTTTGTGCTCGTACCACTACTTGTCGGACGGCGACTGGAATTCGAAGACCCTGAATTCGTTTCCGGACGACGATTAGAATTCGGAGTACTTGTACTCGTTCCCGGACGACTTCCTGAATGACGATCTCCTTCACCTCTGTTGTGGCCTCTGCCCGGAGTTACTTCCTTGTTCGGTTTATCATTTCTGCCCGGAGTGGACGGTCTGCTTGGAATAGACGGTCGTTCATTGACCGAAGGTCTTTCAGAGTTGGAAGGTCTTCCGGAAGTGGACGGCCTGCCCGATGTAGATGGTCTGCCTGAAGTGGACGGTCTATGGTCCGTTTCAGGACGAGGACGGGAAGTATTTCCCGGACGTCCTGATGTATTAGGCCGTGACGTTGTTCCCGGACGTCCCGAAGTACCCGGTCGGGTAGGTGCATTATGCGGACGAACGGAAGTGTTCGGACGGAAACGTACAGAACCGAAGTCTGAACGACGATAAGAATGGAATACCCGCTGATCTCTTACCCGATATGGCGTAGGATAGTGCACAAGATTATTATATCTTCCCCGATAATAACTCACATGATGAATATGCGGACGATAATGTGCTCCACAGTAAGTCCGATAATGATAAGGTACACCAAAATAGAATAAACTACGATTCGGATAATTGATATAAATCCGGAAACTCCATCTTCCTCCGGTGACATAAATGGGACGATAGAAATACTCAGCTCCCAGGAATCTGCGGTATTGCGCATCGCTCAACACCCAACGAAGATCATCGTTGCGAATATCCAGCGCTTCATAGTAATCATCCAATGCCCACTCATCACCCCGTA
>OAUH01000912.1_pt1 | contig 14270 bp, 8 predicted proteins | sample 1495121 | NCBI WGS metagenome assembly OAUH01 (sample SAMEA2580006, study PRJEB22360) | human gut metagenome | reverse complement strand
GCACTTCCACTGGCCATCGCCTTCGGTATTGCTTCGGGAGTATCGCCCGAAAAAGGTATTATCACCGCTATTATTGCCGGATTCATCATCTCTCTGCTGGGAGGAAGCAAAGTCCAGATCGGCGGACCGACAGGAGCTTTCATTGTGATCATCTACGGCATCATCCAGCAATATGGCGAAGCCGGACTGATTGTGGCGCCGCTTATGGCAGGTGTTCTCCTTATATTATTAGGAGTGTTCAAGCTCGGAGCCGTTATCAAGTTTATTCCGTATCCCATTATCGTCGGTTTCACCAGCGGTATTGCCGTTACCATTTTTACTACGCAGATTGCCGATATCTTCGGACTGTCCTTCGGAGGTGAAAAGGTACCGGGGGACTTTGTCGGGAAATGGATGATTTATTTCCGTCATTTCGATACCGTGAATTGGTGGAATACCATCGTAAGTATTATCAGCATCATTATCATTGCAATCACTCCCCGGTTTTCTAAAAAAATTCCCGGATCGCTGATTGCTATTATTGTAGTGACAGTGGCCGTCTATCTGATGAAAAACTATGGCGGAATAGATTGCATTCCGACCATCGGTGACCGTTTCACCATTAAGTCAGAATTGCCGGATGCCGTTGTACCGGCTTTGGATTGGGAAGCTATCAAAAATCTGTTTCCGGTAGCTATCACTATTGCAGTGCTGGGAGCTATCGAATCACTCTTGTCTGCCACCGTAGCCGATGGTGTGATAGGAGACCGTCATGATTCCAACACGGAACTAATCGCACAGGGTGCGGCAAATATCGTAGCGCCATTGTTCGGAGGTATCCCCGCTACCGGAGCTATTGCCCGTACGATGACGAATATCAACAATGGAGGTAAGACACCGATTGCAGGTGTTATCCATGCGATTATCCTTCTTCTGATTCTTCTTTTCCTGATGCCCCTTGCACAGTATATTCCGATGGCTTGCCTTGCCGGAGTACTGGTCATCGTATCTTATAATATGAGCGGCTGGCGCGTCTTCAAGGCTTTACTGAAGAATCCGAAGTCCGATGTCACCGTACTGCTGATCACTTTCTTCCTGACTGTTATCTTCGACTTGACAGTTGCCATCGAAGTAGGACTGATCATCGCCTGCGTACTCTTCATGAAACGTGTCATGGAAACTACTGAAATCTCCGTCATTACGGATGAGATCGACCCGAATAAAGAATCGGATATCGCCGTCAATGAAGAAAACATCATGATCCCTAAAGGAGTGGAAGTATATGAGATCAACGGCCCTTACTTCTTCGGTATCGCTACAAAGTTCGAAGAAACGATGGCGCAACTGGGAGACCGTCCGAATGTGCGCATCATCCGTATGCGTAAAGTTCCGTTCATCGACTCCACAGGTATTCATAATCTGACTACACTTTGCGAAATGTCGCAGAAAGAAAAGATTACCGTCATTCTTTCCGGAGTCAATGAGAAAGTATATAAGGTGTTGGAGAAATCCGGATTCTATGAATTGCTGGGAAAAGAAAATATCTGCCCGAACTTCAAGGTAGCGCTGGACAGAGCGGAAGAAGTCATGAAATAAAGAGATTCCAACATAAAGAAAGAGCCATTTTAATCCCGAAAAGCAGGAGATAAAATGGCTCTTTTTTATTTTAAGAGAGGGATTACCACTCCACTAAACTTTTAAAAACAAGCCACGTTTATACATCATTCTCAACAGGAAGAAAAGAATAAGATAGTTAGCAAAAGTAAGCCATACGGGATAATAATCTCCCATGTATTGTTTCAGTCCGTAACTGACTGAATCAGCAATGCAACGGAAGTTCACCACTTCGCCCAACAGATAAGCCGTGATGGAATTCATACCATACACTTTCAGCCAGTTCAACCCGCGGCTGTGTCCTTTATAGTCAATCCAATAATAAAATAATGCCATCAACAGAAAGCAATAACCACCGGATAGTAATGTCATACTACCTGTCCACAAACGCTTAATGATGGGCATCTGCAAACTCCAAAGCATCGCCAGCCCTACTAAAAGCACACCAATGACCGACAGAGTCTGTACCACCTTTTTACGATTCGCTTTCCCTTCTTTCATAATCTTTCCGGCAAAAGCTCCGAGCATGACAGTCACTCCGAATGTCAGACTGCTCCATATCCATGTGTAATTATAATAAGGTGAAAAGCTCCACGTTCCGTCCTCATTCCAAAAAACACCATCTCTGAAACGACCTAAGACCCATCTGTCCACCTGTTCGGCAAAATTTCCAGCCGGTGTGAAGTCACCCAAAAATGTCATGGGAATCCAGTATATGAAAAGCAACAATAAAGTAATTCCTATCTGCCACCTGAATGAAAAATGTAACTGAATGACTGCCGCAATAAAATAGCCGACAGCAATAGACTGCAAAGTATTTGAATAGAGATAAATATGTCTGCTGTCCAGTCCAAGCAGATTTCCCTGAACAATCATTCCGAAAATAAACAGCAGAAACACCCGCCTCAGAATCCTCCGATAGACGGGCCAGTAACTGCCGGACATACCGACGTACTTTGACAGTGAAAACGGCATCGAAGCACCTGTCATAAAGAGGAACAACGGCATCACAAGATCCCAGAAACGGAATCCCTCCCACACTTCATGATCAAACTGATAAAGGATATCATTGAGAAACGGCAAGTTCAACTGTCGTGCCAATGCCGCAAACACCGGCTGAAAGAAGACTAGAAGAAATAGATCAAAACCCCGAAGAATATCCAAAGAAGCAAGTCTGGATGTGTTATTCTCTGATAATTTACTCATAGTATTAACAAATTCATATTATTATTCAGTTATTGTCTCATCAAAAACATATGCTGTAAAGCGTCTTAATACAAATATATTCAAAACTTCTTCCCCCTGCAAGTACCTCGGAAAGGAAATGAATCATTGGAATAGAAGCTAAGTTAGAGTAAATCGACCAAAATCTGTCAGAGAATGACTAAATAGTATTATTCCATATTCAAATTAGGTTGTAATTTTGCCCTAGACCTAAGTGAAGTATTTGTCAAATCCTAATTAATAAAACAATAGTATGAAAAAACATTTTCTGATTTTTAGAATCTCTCTTCTATTTTTCTCGCTTGCACAAGGCAAAGTGAAGCTCCCTGCCATGATGGGAGATCATATGGTACTCCAACAAAACAGTTCCGTTAAGCTATGGGGATGGGCAGACGGCAAAAAGGTGACTGTCACCACCTCTTGGAATAACCGTACTTATAAGGTATCGACAGACGATGAGGGAGCATGGCTGGTCAAAGTGGATACTCCTGCCGGAAGTTTTACTCCTTATTCTATTACCATCAGTGACGGAACCCGGGTCACGCTATCGGATATATTAATAGGGGAAGTATGGATATGCTCCGGTCAGTCTAACATGGAAATGACCATGAAAGGAAACATGGGACAACCCATCGACCATTCGCTGGAAACTCTTCTGAACGCAGGCAACTACCGCGACCGTATCCGTTTTATCACTGTCCCCCGAACCAAAGGAGTGAAAGAACGGACAGACTTTGAAGGAGCGAAATGGGAAGTTTCTTCGCCCGAAACCACTATGGATTGCAGTGCCGCAGGTTACTTCTTTGCCCGACAACTGACGGAAACGCTTCATCTCCCCGTAGGACTGGTCATCAACAGTTGGGGAGGGTCACGAATCGAGGCATGGATGACAGAAGAAACGCTCGCCTCCGTGGAAGGCGCAAATATAGAGGCCGCCAAAAATCCAAATGTAGATACGAATAGCCGACTGCAATGTCTGTATAATATCATGTTACTGCCTGTGAAAAACTTTACGGCACGCGGATTTCTATGGTATCAGGGAGAGTCGAATCTATTCAACTATCAGATCTATGCTCCGATGATGACCGCAATGGTCCAGCTTTGGAGAAATGTATGGGAAGCACCGGATATGCCTTTTTATTATGTCCAGATTGCTCCGCACAAATATGGAAACAGCCGGAATATAAATTCCGCCTTATTGCAGGAAGCACAAATGAAAGCATTACAGACAATCCCCAACTCCGGAATGATTCCTACGATAGATGTCGGCGACGAGTTCTGCATTCATCCTCCTCAGAAAAATGTAGTAGGACTCCGGCTGGCCAATCTCGCACTGACTAAAACATACGGTCTCCATAAATTTCCATCTACCGGACCAATGATGACAAAGGTGGAATATTCCAAGAACAAAGCGATCGTCACGCTCGACAATGCTCCTTCCGGACTGGCACCGGGCAACTGTGAATTGGAAGGTTTCGAGATTGCAGGAGCCGACAAGAAATTCTATCCGGCAAAAGCACGGATTGCAGGTCGCACAAGAAATGTGGAAGTATGGAGCGATCAGGTCGCCCAACCGGTAGCCGTACGGTATGCTTTCCGTAATTATGTAGGAAACATCACTTTACGCAATACATTAGGGATTGCTGCTTTCCCGTTCCGGACAGATACATGGGATGATGTAAAGTAAGAGCTGATTAGCCTCTGTGCAGGGTATATATGCCCTGTGTACAGGAGCTATATATCCAACGCGCAGGAGCTATATATCCAATATGTTGGGCATATAGCTCCTCTATATTGAATAATAGTCCTTTTCCAATACACTATATTTTATTCATTCCTGCACAGTTTTGAACTAATAGAATAAAGATTACTATCTAATAGAATGATTCTCACTTCATAAAAAGAGTATTCAAATGAAGAAATCCCTAACCAGATTAAATATGGAGGTAGCAGACTGAAGGACTGCTTGTGAAAGTAATCCTTCCCGTCTGTCTCCCAAAAAGGATGCCAATAGTTCCCCACAGGCATCCTCTTTTATTATATATCAATGATTTACACGAAACACATTCTAGAATGAATGCATTCTCAGTTGCTTATCAACCAACATTCCGTCTTTCAGATTCAGATCAAACTTCACTTTACGTTTCGCTTTCAATTTCAGAATAAAGAGTTCTTCCGAACCTTCCAAAGCCTCCTGTTTTCCCATATTGACGAAAGTAGGATAGAGAGATTTCACACCATTCGTATGCAGGCGGTCATAAGTCAGATTTTCCATTGCTTTCATATTCAGCGGTTCCACGCCTACAAATTCATAGTCGCTCTGATCATAAGGCAAAGCAAAGCTAAGTGCATTAACCGAACGCAGATCATTACCTTTCACACGGATTTCAACGATTTCATCCTTCTGGTACTGCTTCTTCGGAGTGCTGATAGACAGAGAGCCGGATACTTTCTCCGTAGCTTTCCTGTCGACACCGCCGTTGAGCTGAGTGGCTACGACAGAAATATCATAAGCATCTATCAAGTCATTCATGTTGATATCGCCTTTGCTGATATAACCTTCAAAGTCTGAGTCGCCACGACGCAATCCGGTATAGTTCATATAAGAAGTCAGGTCATTGCGGTCGATCTTGCCATCATTGTTGATGTCGCCTTGCAGGTAGCTTGCCGTTCCCGGTACTTTGAATACGTAGATCTCACGACCTGAACCGTAGTTTCCTACACCTGCCGTAACGTTCAGTTTGATGTAACGTGCACTTGGACGCTCTGTGAAAGTAAATACTTTTACATCACCATTCCGCTGCCATTCGAATGCTCCGGCTTCCGTCCAGTTTTCTTTGTCCATACTGTAAGATACCGTTCCTTTCAGCAGTGTACCGTTGCCGGCATCCGCACGGGGCAGATAATGGAACTTATCCAGTTGGTTAACTGTTTTGAGGTCGATAACCAAATCCAATGGTATGGAGTTAACATTATACTTCGTATGCCAGGTATCTCCCGATTCGGAGAAGTTGAACAATCGGTCTACACCGAATCCTCCCTGCGATGCGGCAGTCGATTCGCCTCCAATGCCACGAATAGCAAATTCCAGCGGATTAGTCTTCGTTTTCACCTGAATCTCTGCCCATTCGGACACACCGTCTTTGTTGACAGCACGCACTCTGAATGCGTAAGGAGTATCCGCTTTCAGATCTTCAAACAGTAAGTGAGTATCCCGGATAGTCGTATAAAGCATTCCGTTAAATTCAATCTCATAGTAATCGGCATTGGGTACTTTGTCCCAAGTCGGTTGCAGGGTATATGCTTCTCTGTTCTGCTCGCTTACCTGAGCGTTTTGCGGTGCAGACAGAGTTCCGGTGCTTACCAAGTTCCGGTCGGCCGGTTCAAAGCGGAAACCTTCCACGTCCAGTTCGATACGATTGGCGGTAACGTCGGTGCTTCCCAGTTTGATGTGCAACAGCGGATTCTTTGTGATAACCACTTTCTCAAATTCACTTCCTTTGGTTGCAAACTTATTCAGATTGGGGGTTTCTTCGTACCAGAATACGTTTTCTCCATTCAGAAGTTCCGCTGCCGTGCTTACTTCCGTCAGTTTTACTTTCTTGTTGTTGATTCTTGCAGTCAGTTTCTTTGGTTTCTCCGTGACGTTGATGCGCAGTTCCGTCTTTTTATCTTTTACAAAACCATCGAAACTTCCGGCTGTGGGATGAATGGTGATAGTCACACGGTTCTTTGCGTCTACGTTCGATTCGATCAGAGTAGATACCGATTTCTCCTGACGGTAGGCTTCCGTCACACCGTCGTCGTCATATTCTACGGTTGCAGTATGGCGGTTCGGATAAAATTCATAAATGCGAAGTGAGGGGTCTATTTCGCTGACATTATTGTTAGGTTGTGTCATCGGAATAATAGCGCCGTTTTTTACAAATACGGGTAACTTCCAGACCGGAGTATCGAAGTTGCTGAGAATACGGTTGCCTTCGTATTTCTCTCCGCTGAAATAGTCTATCCAAGTGCCTTCGGGCAGATAAATTCCATTGCGGATATCATTGCCCTCTTTATCAGCTTTCGTATTCTGATAGACAGGGGCTACGAGAAAGTCAGTACCATACATATATTGGTAGCGGGTAGCCGTTCCGTATGTATATTCATTCGGATAGTCGAGGAACATGGCACGGATGAGAGGCATACCATCGACCGCTTCACGGGCAAAGCTATACGTGTAAGGCATCAGTTCCGATTTCAGTTTGAGATACATGCGGTTTATGGATGTAGCTGGTTCGCCTAAAGCATGGGGGTACTTTTCGTTGGCGCCCCAGCCATCCATATTCAACTGCATGGGGGTAAATGTTTTCCATTGGAAATCACGTATATTGACTGCCGCATTCCTTCCACCAAAGATACCGTCCATATCCGAGCAGATATTCGGTTGACCGGACAGACCGGAACCTATATAAGTAGGGATGTGAAAACGGATATATTCCCATTCGCCTCCGGTCTGGTCGCCCGACCAGATGCCGGCATAGCGTTGTGTGCCTGCCCAGCCGTCCAGTGAAATGATAAAGGGACGGGCATCATTGCCATAATAAGGCATAATATGTCCTACGTCCGCCACTCCGTTCAATCCGAAGGAATAGCCGGCTCCTACCCATGCCACGTCGGTTTTGAGTACACGCACACCGGCATCACGGACTTCTTTCACGATGTCACGTTGCAACAAGGCGCTTACACCTTCCTTCGGGTGCAGGTCCGACTGTGTCCAGAGTCCTATTTCCACTCCGTTCTTGCGGGCGTAGTCTCCCAGGCTTTTCAGATTGGCGATGTTGCCGTCCAACGTTTCCGTCTGTCCGTATCCGGCTCCGTAACCGTCGTTCGGCAGTAACCATCCGAGAGGCATATCATAATTCTTGTAACGGTCGATAACGGCACGTGCCGAGAACTGATAATTGTTCTTTTCACCATTCAGAGACTCTTTGATGCCGCCATTGTCTTTCTGGCTTTCTTTATAACGCTTTCCGTCTTCAAAGAGGATTCCTTTCTCGTCTTCCTTCCAGTAGTCACGGTTGTAGGCATTGAGATGTCCTTCGTAAAAACCGAATTTGGGCAACAAAACGGGGTTTCCCGTCAACTGATAAAAATCATTCAACAGGGAAACGACTCCGTCGTTGACCATATAGAAAATATCAAGGTAAGAAGAATTGTGAGACAGTTTCACTATGTTTTTCTCTGTTGCTCCAAAGTCGTATTCACCTTTCCGGAATGTGTACCACATCATTCCGTAACCATTGGTAGACCAGTAGAAAGGGGCAGGGGAGGCCACTCCGCCATCCGTCCAGCTATTCTGATTTTCGATAGCAATGACTTTGCCTTTATGAGAGAAACGTCCGTTTTGCACACCGCCTCCGTAGAAGTATTCTTCGGGATTCTCCTTTAAGGTTACAGTTACTTCTTTAGGACCGAATACCACCGGAGCGATTTCTTCGATCACACATTTGCCGGTTAACGGATTAAAGACTTTCATCAGTCCGGTCTGCTTATTCAGTTCAATCCGTACTTGGGCGGTGGTGAGGGTGATATATCCATCTTTCTCGTCCACCGAAAGTCCGGAAACTTTGCGTCGGGGCTGGTCTACAAGTATCTGTGCTTCAGGTTTCGCTTTGGGGTCACGGATGATGCCTCCGGAATTGTCCTGAAAGACACGGAAAATATTCTCTCCGTAAAAGTCGATAGTCATCCGTTGCTGGTTCGCGAACAGTACATCAACCGTCGTCGGGTTTATTTTCTCTGCACGAAGGATTCCCGAAGTCTGTTCCTGGCGGACGGATGCCGAAGAAACATCACTCTGATCCGATGCTGCGGATGCCTGTATGGAAGAAAGGGAAATCGGACATAAGAATAAAATGGCGGTAATACGCCTGAGATGTCGTAAAGAGATGGGGGTTTCTTTTTTCATGTTTTTATTTATTTAGTATTAGACATTAAGTGCCTTTGTATATTCTTTTAAAAATGGTATTAACTAATTCAGATGACATACTATAAGATTATTAGTGTCAGATTGTAAAATTACTCGTTTGGTAATAAATACACTTCATCTTTGGGTTACCCTAAATCAGAAGCTGCTTTATTATTATTTATTCACAAATCCCATGAGGATAAGCGGAGGTCAATAGCGTGTCACCTTATTCGTAGTCGATTTCAGATATTCAAAGCGGTTGATCAATTCGCCCAACTTCTTCGGGTATTTGGTTGCTACATTTTCCTGCTGCCCGATATCTTTTTTCAGATTATAGAGCTTATATCCATATCCCAGACCGATAAAGTCTCCGTCTTCCTTGCTATACGGATTATAATAAGGAGGAATCAGCGCCCAGTCACCCTGACGATAGGCGTAATTGAACATTCCTTCAATGACAAGTTCTTCACGTCCTTTCTTGCTCTTGCCCAAAAAGGTGTCCAAGGTATTTTCACTGTCCAGCTTGTCCGGATAAGACTGCCCTAACAAGGCGGCAAAGGATGCCAGCAAATCCATTTGGCAAACGAATGCATCGGAAACCTGTGGTTTAACTGCTGCCGGCCAGCGAAGCATAAAAGGTATACGTGTACCACCATCGAACATACTTGTCTTTCCTCCGCGAAGCGGACCGGCTATCTTATGGTCTCCTACCAGCTCCACCGCATCGTCTTTGTATCCGTCATCCAGTACCGGACCATTATCACTGGTCAGCACGACGATTGTATTTTCAGCCAATCCCAGTTTATCCAGTTCTTTCAGAAATTCGGATACACACCAGTCGGCTTCCAAGATAACATCCCCACGGGGTCCCATCCCCGACTGACCTACAAAACGTTCGTTGGGAACACGGGGTACGTGTGGTTGATGTAATCCGTAATAAAGAAAGAAAGGAGCATCTTTATGGTCATTGACAAATTGCTTCGCCTTGTCCAAAAACAATTCCGCCATTTCCTCATCTTTCCATTGTGCCGCCTTACCACCTTTCTGAAATCCGATACGGGGTACCCCATTGACTATCGAACCGGCATGTCCCACACTCGGGTGCATCCGGAGCAGTTCGGGATTATTCTTTCCGGTAGGTTCTCCCGGAAAATTCTGCCGGTAATCCACATACAACGGATCATTGGGGTCTAGCCCCACTACACGTCCGTTTTCGAGAAATACACATGGGACACGGTCGTTCGTTGCTGCCTGAATAAAGGAATAATCGTATCCTATTTCGGCAGCTCCCGGATGTACCTCTTTATTCCAGTCTACTTTACCGTCTCCCAATCCGATATGCCATTTACCTATAGAACCGGTAGCATATCCGGCTTGTTTCATCAACTTGGGTAAAGTAATCTTCTGGGTGTCGATAATTAATGCCGCATTGCCGGGCAGAATTTTTGCATCGGTATTTGTCCAGGGATAAAGACCCGTCATTACGGAATAGCGGCTTGGAGTAGAGGTTGCCGCTGTACAGAAACCTTGTGTGAAACGGATTCCTTCATTCGCCACACGGTCCATGCCCGGTGTGGAAATACGATGGGCACCATAACAACTCAAGTCACCGTATCCCAAATCATCGGCGACGATCAGGATTACATTTGGTTGCTGCTTGTCAGCCGGTCGTTCCTCCGGATGAGCTTGTCCGGCTGTCAGCGTAGCAGGCATTGAAGAAATGCCTGCCAAAGCATAAAAGGCTAAATTCGTGTTTTTCATGTTTTTAGTTATTAAAAATTAGGTATGTTATTAATCTAAGGATTTACTTTAAATCTAATCCGATATTCTTGTATCGCCAATGTATCCCTGACTCCTAACGAACTAACGACTTCAGGATTGAATTCGTTAAAGGTCTTACCTCCCATTTTTGAATAAGAATAATCTGTATATTCAGATATCTTGTACAATAAATAACATAATTCAATATCCTGATAAGAACCGTATGCTACCCTTACTTCTTTAGTTCTATATCCTCCATTCGGAATAGGAAACTCCGGATCATATCTCATAGGATATTTCAGCATTTTAGAATATATCGAATTAATATCACCTTCAAATAGAAAACCTAAACGAGAAGAAAATAAAAACTGACTGCCATTCTTTTCTACATCATAAACAAATGGGTCATCTTTAAATCTCACACTATCTTCCGAACAAAAACAAATAGGTATCAACGAATTCTTTATATCCATATTATCCGGAATACCCGGTAGAACAACATTAGAACTATATGCAAATTGCATTATTTTATCCGTATCATAAATTTCCTCTTTGTTCGTAAACATTCTGATATTGGAAACTTTCACTACTTCACTTCCATAAAGGGTTACAGGGAAATCTACTTCATCCTCTTTTTCACATGAAACACATATTATGGACAAAATCCCTATACTTAATATAGCTAAAATATTCCAATTCTTCATTTGAGTATATTTTGAAAGTGTTTTTCGGTATTTTATTTACTAATCAATATGTTATCCATCAATAGGATGCTGTTGCCGGAATTCCCGTTCGCTTTATCAATTCTACAATCCGGTCCAGTTCTTCATGAGTGGCTTTCTGCAGATCATGGTCGGGAGTCTCCCTGTCAATCGTATAGATCATTACCTGACTAGGAGCTATCTCCTTGACTGCTTCCAGCCAGGGGAGCACAAACTCATCGGATGTATTATTCATATCTTTCCCAAGGTAACTACCTTTCAGAAACATAGTCTGAATAATACAATTTCCTTTGAATTCTTTCATCTTTTCGATGATCTTCCTTACGGAATATTTCCCGTTGGGACGATCTAGGAGATGAATGTATTCTTCGTTCACCGTATCCAGCTTCAGGATATTATTATCTATCTTGTTCAATGCATCGAATACTGCAGGACGGTCAATGAAGGTAGAATTGCTCAATACACTTACTTTTGCATTCGGGAAATAGTGGTCACGAAGTGCCAGTGTATCTTCTATGATTTCCGGAAAATGAGGGTGGGCAGTCGGTTCACCGTTTCCGGCAAATGTGAGTACATCAGGGGCGGGACCGTTCTTCTGCATATCTTTCAGCTTTTCTTCCAGGGCGATGCGCACTTCTTCACGAGTGGGCAGATGCTTCTTCGGACGATGGTCGGCATTGAAGCCGCATTCACAATAAATGCAGTCGAACGAGCAGACTTTGCCGTCTTCCGGCAATAAGTTGATTCCCAAAGATACACCCAAGCGGCGGGAATGAACAGGGCCGAAGATGGGTGAAGGAAAAATAATAGTCATCTTTTTATTAATTGTTTTAATATGAGTTCAATATCAATACGAACGTTTATCACATCAAACTCACATTATTTTATCATTTACTATTTCATAATATCCAGAGGCAAAGATACTTTAAAACTTAATACGGAGTTGCATTTGTACGTCAGCTTTTTTATTTCCAAGGATTAAATCATTGCCGGAACCTATTTCATTCCGGTCGAGATAAACGGTTTCTCCGAATTTAGTTATAAACATCCAATGTTCATTCGGTTCATATCTCAGACGAACGGCACAGCGAAATCCACGGCCTTGAAAGGAGGGAGTGTAAAATGTATAAAGCAATCCCTTCTCTGATACATATACCCGCGAATCATAGTCGTCTGTAGAAAAATAACTGCCTTGAACGTCAGCAAACAGCCTGGTCCAAGGCAGTTGGGAGGACATCATTTGTGTAACTTGATATCCTTTACTAGCAGCCCTGTCTTGAGAATGAAAATGGTTGTAATCTAAAGTTGTACGACAGCTAAACACATCTCCATAAAAATAGTTCAAACGATATCGAAGTTGGTGATGAAAAATAGGAAGCGTTAGGTTTTCTTTGCTACCTGTCAAGTCACGCTCTTTCTGTTTATAACGATATTTCAAGTACATTGTCAGATTACTGTGCGGAGTAAACGTAGCCTGAAGCAATCCGTCCATACCTCGGGAAGGTTTACTGATCCGGTATTTCTTCCACGGGAAAGAAAACAGATCGAAGGAAGCAAGGACGTGCCAATGGCGGAAAGGGGAAGTTTCCAACCCCAGATAATATCCCTGTTCGTTTTGAACCGCACTTCCTTCTCCAAAAGAATGGGCGAACATAGCCCAATAATTATATGAGTAGTATCGTTGTACGATCATCAACTGAGTTCCTTCCACCGGTGAATACTGAAGACGGTTCAAAGTAGCACTGCCTTGTTTTCCCATAGCCGTCTCTCCTTGGAAAGAAAAGCGATGCCAGCGGTAAGCATAGTCTATTCCTAAATTGTAGAACTGATTTCCATGAATGTTGTATTGGGAATAACCTGTTAATTGCGGTTCATAAGGTCGGTTGAAAACATAGTAAATACCGGTGATACCCAGCCGGATACGGTTCTGTTGATAACTCATGTTTCCACCAGTCAGCTGCATGGTGAATACGTTCTTCTTATCGACTTCTTTCTGACTGCGGTGTAGTCCGGTTTTGTAGATAGAAGTTATTTCGCCATCGGTCAGCACACCGTCCAGCGAACGGTGTGAGTAAAAGCCGGATATACTCCATTGCTTTGTAATGCTTAAGGTTGCCGCCGCTCCCCGAAAATAATTAGTTTCGTCAGTAGAAGAATGTTTCCTGATTCCTCCGCTGCGGGTGTTGAAAGAAGAAGCATATACGGTCTTTCCCAGTAAGTAATCCGTGCTGATCACCAATCCCTGTCCGAAACTTAACCGATAGTTACCAACAGCCAATGTTTTTAACCGCCCACAATCTTTGAGTAAGAGATAAAAAGAATAATAATCATACCCTTGACGATTGTGCAGAGCAAAGAAAGGTTCTCCGGCATCCTTCTCCGCAACGAAACCTGCATAGAGCTGGTCGCGATAACGGAAAGCATACTTAACAGAGTTATAAACAGAAGGTCCCAAATAGGTATGTTCATAACCTTTTCGCTTGTAAAACGGTATATCTATGCGAGTTATCACTTCATTCTTTCCATACTTCATTGCGCTTTTCAACATAGTTTTCCACCGAAAAGACGACTCATTGTTAATAGCTTTGATACATACGAAAGGCAATAGATACTGAATAGTCTGCCTGTCCATATCCTCTATCAACTGAAGTTCATAAAGAGTTTTCATCTGCCCATGCACGTATATATAGGCTAGCAGATGTTCAATCTGAATATCACTGAGAAAAGGAAATTGTTCCAGTTGTTGACGGGTAGCCCGGTTTAAATCTACAGGTTCGTGAAGGCGGACGGACAGTTCTTCCAGTTCATTCTCCCAATTGGGTTCATTAACAGCATTATCAACACTATTATTAACAGATAAATCTTCAAAAATATCTTCTATAAGACTTTGAGAAGGGTTTTGAGCACTACAAGCAGGAATAATGAACAGGCTGTTTATAATACTTATCAACCGAAATAGTTGAGTAGTTTTCATCAATAAATTATTTGTTTACACCTTGCGTTTTTACAGACAAGGG
>OAUH01000910.1_pt1 | contig 14301 bp, 10 predicted proteins | sample 1495121 | NCBI WGS metagenome assembly OAUH01 (sample SAMEA2580006, study PRJEB22360) | human gut metagenome | reverse complement strand
TGGACAGGACCCGGAAAATCAACTTTGTACAGATGATTTTGCAGGCCATTGGGCTCATAATGCCAATCTTTCAATAAAAGCGATTATGGGTGTAGCCGGATATAGTGAAATAGCTCGTATACTCGGATTAAACAGTGTAGCAGAAAGATACGCTGACATAGCTAAAAAAATGGCGATGAAATGGGAAGAAATGGCAAATGAAGGTGACCATTATCGCCTCGCTTTCGACCGCAATAATACCTGGAGTCAAAAGTATAATATTATCTGGGATAAGATGTGGAATTTGAATATATTCCCTAATAATGTAATCAGTAAAGAAATCAACTACTATCTGACAAAGCAGAATCTATATGGATTGCCATTAGATTCCCGCAGAGATTACACAAAATCCGACTGGATTATGTGGACAGCAGCCATGTCTCCAAACCGTGAAATTTTTGAGAAGTTTGTAGATCCTCTTTATAAATACATCAATGAAACTACTTCACGTGTGCCTATCAGTGACTGGCATGATACCAAAACTGGCAGAATGACCGGATTTAAGGCACGTTCCGTAATTGGAGGATATTGGATACAAGTGTTAATGGATAAGATGAATCATTAAAAATATGGACAATAAGTTGAAAGAATACTTTTTCGCATAGATGAATCATTTCAGCATAATACAACAAGAGATAAGTAATGAACCAACAATATAATATTTTATTAATCATTAATTTTTTACGTATGAAAAAAAACAAAATCATGAAAGACTACTGGCGGGTATGCTGGATGGCATTACTGCTAGTTGCTCTATTCTTCGGAAGTTGTAGTGATGACAATGACAGCAACGGAGATACAATGACAGCAACGGAGATTCAGACAATGCAGCATTTGATCCGAATATTCCGGGTCAAGTAAGTGGTATCAATCCGACTACGGGGGGATTCGGGCAGCGATTAGTTATATCAGGAGAAAATTTTGGTAATGATCCGTCTATTGTGAATGTCTTTGTTGGTGGAAAAAAAGCTATCGTAATCAATGTGAAAAATCATTCTATCTACTGTTTGGTACCTTCACAGGCTTATTCCGGAGAAATCGAAGTACAAATATCCAATGGCGACAATCCGGTAGTATCTACTATCGCAGAGGCCAAGTTCGAATATGTGCGAAAACAGTTAGTGAGTACATTATGTGGTTCGCGTAGAGATGACGGTGGGTACGATACAAAAGATGGTCCATTTAATGATTGTGGTGCATTTGGTTCCCCAAACTGGTTAGAATTTGACCCTAAATAGTTCCAGCCGATAGAGGTGCAGGTGATGAGAATGAAGGAAATGGTAATATGCGTATTCTCGACCTCAAAAACCAATATGTAGGAACGGCACTTACAGAAGGTGACATGGGAGGTACTAACCGCGGACGTGCACTTGCCTTTTTTGATGAAAATCACATGGCTGTGGCAGTTGACCAAGGAGACGAATTGAGAGCAGCTGTATATGGTTTTACACGTAATAGAGAAGCCCCTGAGGGCGATGAACGCAATTATAAAATGTGGGGAAACAGATTAGCGTTGGTTAATTTCAAAGCTTGTAATACAGTAACTTTTCATCCGGTAGATGGTGATATGTACTTTAATAGTTGGGATAAGGGGCAATTCTTCAAAGTAGAGAAGCAACAAATTCAAGAAATCTTCGACGGTACACGTACAACTCCTGCTGATAAAGAAGTACTTTTTCAAATGGATAATGGATGGGAATATAATATCCGTATACATCCGACAGGGAATTATGCTTATATTGTGTCTATTAACAAACACTATATTCAGCGCACAAATTATGATTGGGCAAGTAAACGATTTGTCACTCCCTTCATTGTAGCGGGAACAGCAGAAAGAGCTGCTTATGTAGACGGAATTGGAACAAGCGCACGTTTTAATACTCCTTATCAAGGAGTTTTCGTAAAGAACCCAGAGTATGCAGGACAAGAAGATGAATACGATTTTATTCTTTGTGATAAGATGGGGCAATGTATCCGTAAAATTACCCCGCAAGGAAAGGTCTCAACATTTGCCGGTCGCGGAAGCGCCAGTCTGAATGGTAACCCATGGGGATATGTAGATGGAGATTTACGTCAAGAGGCCCGTTTCGACCGTCCGAAAGGTATAGCTTACGATGAAGCAACCGATACATATTACATCGGTGATGGTTCCAATCGGCGTATCCGTAAAATTGCTTACGAAGGAGAAGAATAACTAATGATTAAAACGCACATGAATAATATGAAAAAATATTTATCATTATGTATCATGCTGTTGTGCCTTTGTTCAACGGTTATGGCGCAGCAAGAAAAAGTTGTTGTGAAAGGTGTTGTTACAGACGAAGCCAAAGAGCCGTTGATCGGTGTGAATGTCACTGTGAAGGACATGCCCGGTTTAGGTTCAATTACAGACATGAACGGTCATTACTCCATAACCATGGAACCTTACCGCCAGTTAGTGTTCACTTATATTGGTTATGAATCGAAAGAAGTAATGGTTAAAGAACAACGTACAATAAACGTTGTTATGAAAGAAAGCGTGACAAGAGCAGTAGATGAAGTCGTTATTACTGGTACGGGAGTTCAGAGAAAACTAACACAGACAGGTGCTATTACAACGGTAGATGTTGGTGAGCTGAAACGTAATCCATCTTCCAGCATTGTCAATGCACTGGCAGGTAATGTACCGGGTATTATGGCGCGTCAGACTTCCGGACAGCCAGGTAAAAATATATCTGAGTTCTGGATTCGCGGTATATCTACGTTTGGTGCCAACTCATCTGCTTATGTATTAGTTGATGGTTTCGAACGCAGTATGGATGAAATCAATATCGAAGACATCGAAACGTTTACTGTATTAAAAGATGCTTCGGCTACTGCTATTTATGGTTCGAAAGGTGCTAATGGTGTAGTATTGATTACTACTAAACGCGGAAAAGCCGGTAAAATCAAAATTGATGCTAAAGTAGAAACAACCTATAATACGAGGACTGTAACTCCAAAGTTCGAAGATGGATTTACTTATGCCAGCTTGATGAACGAATCGCGAATTACCCGTAACAACGAGGCTGTATATAAACCAGAAGAGTTGGACATCTTACGTTTAGGCTTGGATACGGATCTTTATCCGAATGTGGATTGGATGGACATGTTACTCAAAGACGGTGCGTGGAGTAACCGTATTAACTTAAATATGAGTGGAGGTGGAACAACAGCCCGTTATTTTGTTTCTGCCAGCTATGTGAAAGAAGATGGTATGTATAATACAGATGAATCTTTAAAAGGTGATTATAATACAAATGCAGCTTACCATCGTTGGAACTACCGCTTGAATACCGACATTGATATTACAAAAACAACCTTATTGAAAGTCGGAGTAGCAGGATTCTTATCCAAACGTAATAGTCCGGGATTAGGTGACGGTGATGTTTGGGGTGAACTTTTCGGATATAATCCAATTAAGACCCCTGTTATGTATTCCAACGGATATATACCAGCTATTGGATCCGGCAATAAAACAAACCCATGGGTAGCTGCAACCCAAACTGGATTCAATGAAAATTGGACAAATAATATTGAAACAAATATTTCTTTGGAACAAAATTTTGATTTCATAACTAAAGGATTAAAGTTCGTTGGGCGTTTTGGCTATGACAGCAACAACCAAAATACGATCCGTCGTCTGAAGTGGCCAGAACAATGGTTGGCAGAACGTGCTAGAGATCCGGAAACTGGTGAATTAAGATGGAAGAAGATCAGTGGTTCTCAGAACATGAAACAGGAAAGCAGTTCTAGCGGTAATCGTCGGGAATTCCTAGACATGATGCTAAACTGGGATCGTTCTTTTGGAGCTCATCACCCTAGCGCTACTATAAAGTATACACAAGACTCTTACATTCAGACACAGAATTTAGGAGAAGATTTGAAGACTGGTATTAACAAACGTAATCAGGATTTGGCCGGACGTGTAGCTTACAATTGGAATTATCGTTATTTTATTGATTTTAATTTTGGCTATAATGGAAGTGAAAACTTTGCCAAAGGCGACCGTTTTGGTTTTTTCCCTGCTTTTTCTCTTGCATGGAATATTGCGGAAGAACCGTTTATCAAAAAACATTTGAAATGGATGAATATGTTTAAAGTTCGTTTCTCTTATGGTAAAGTAGGTAATGATAATGTCGGAACGCGATTCCCCTATCTTTATACTATTGCAGACCGTTATAAAAACGGGGATAATGAGATTATTTATGGAGGATACGATTGGGCACAATATCCTTCAAGTTATTCGTTTGGTGGTTTAGGATTTGCAGATGTAGCCTCCAATGGTATCACTTGGGAGGTTGCTGAAAAGAATGACTTAGGTATAGACCTTGCATTGTTTAATGATAAATTTACTGCAACGATCGACTATTTCGATGAAAAACGTACCGGAATTTATATGGTTCGTAACTACTTACCTCAGATTGTCGGTTTGAACGGGCATAATCCGGCAGCAAATGTAGGTGCTGTAAGTTCTAAAGGTTTCGATGGACACTTCTCATACAAACAGAGAATCAATGACGTGAATTTAACTGTACGTGGCAATATCACTTATAGTAAAAATGAAGTACTGGAAAGAGATGAGGAGAATAATGTATATGCCTATCAGATGCAAAGAGGCTATCGTGTGGACCAATGCAAGGGATTAATCGCAGAAGGATTATTCAAAGATTACGATGATATCCGCAATAGCCCGACACAAAGTTGGGGAAAGGTACAACCGGGAGATATCAAGTATAGAGATGTTAACGGTGATGGTGTGATCAATGATGGAGACCAGGTAGCTATCGGTGCAACTAGCCGCCCAAATCTGATTTATGGTTTAGGTGCATCTGCCTCTTGGAAAGGTTTAGATGTAAATGTCCACTTTCAAGGAGCAGGTAAATCAACATTTTTCACTTATGGTAAATGTGTATGGGCCTTTACAGAAGGCGAATGGGGAAATATTTTTAAAGGTATGCTGGACAACCGATGGGTAGATGCTGATACAGCTGAAACATTAGGTATTCCTGCCAATGAAAATCCTAATGCTTCGTATCCACGTTTGAGCTATCAAGGTGACAATGCCAGCAATAATAACTACCGAAACTCTACTTTCTGGTTGAAAAATGGTCGTTACCTTCGACTAAAAACAATTGATGTTGGTTATACACTCCCCAAATCAATTGTTAACAAGATGCACTTTAATAATATCCGTATTTTTTTGGTAGGAACAAATCTCTTGACATGGTCTAGTTTCAAGACTTGGGATCCTGAAATGGGCGATCCCAGAGGTGAATCATATCCGTTAACAAAATCGATAACTATGGGTATAAGTGTTAATTTATAAAATAATAGACAACATGAAGAAAAAACTATATATTCTATTGATATCAGTTTTAGGGTTAGGCATACAATCCTGTTCTGACTATTTAGACTCTGACTATATTTTTAGAGATCGGGAAACCATCGAAAAAGTTTTTACGGACAGAGATAAAACAGAAGCCTGGTTAGCAAATGCGTTCAGTTATCTAAGCGATGCTTGTGCTGATGTTTGTAACAAAAGAGTCACTCCACATTGTTTTGCGGATGATATGTATTACGGTGATGATGACGGTTCCATACAAGAATCCAAAGAGGGTGAATTATCATATAATGAATTTAAAGAAGGATTGTATGATGAGAATACTAAACAAGGTATGTGGGAAAGATGTTATCAGGGAATCCGACAAGCTACTATTTTTATTCAGTATGTCGACATGAACGATAAATTTGAAAGTGAAGCCGAACGGCTTGACTATAAAGCACAAGCCCGCTTTGTCAGAGCTTACTACTATTGGTTATTGCTTCGTAGATATGGTCCGGTACCTTTATTGCCAGATAACGGACTTGATTATGACGCATCCTACGATGAACTGGCTACTCCACGTGCACCTTATGAGGAGATTGCTGATTATATCAGTCAGGAAATGGCTTTGGCAGCTAAGGATCTGGCTCTAACAAGAGGTCAGAATTCTGCTGCCCGCCCAACTCGTGGAGCAGCTTTATCTGCTCGTGCACTAGCGTTGATTTATGCTGCCAGCCCACTAGCTAATGGTAACAATGATGAATTCGCCCAACTATTGGTAGATGACAAAGGCAATCGCTTGCTTTCTCCTGAATATAGCGAAGAAAAATGGGCAAAAGCTGCTGCTGCCGCTAAAGATGTCATGGATTTAGGGGTATATGAGTTATATACGGCTGATAGACGTACAACAGATTCGCCAGCGGAACCGGCAACAATCAATCCCCCATATCATGAAGTATATAGCAATGCCAATTATCCAGAAGGTTGGAAAGACATTGACCCGTTCGAATCTTACCGTTCTGTATTCAATGGTCAAATAGATATATTAAGTAATCCTGAATTAATTTTTAGCCGGGGTAGAAATATTGGAGGGCAAAGTATCAGGGATATGGTGGTTCACCAGTTACCACTTACCGCTACCGGATGGAATACAAGTGGGCTGACTCAAAAGATTGTGGATGCTTACTATATGAACGACGGAAGCAATTGTCCGGGTATGAACTCTGAATATGCGAATGTACCAGAATATAATAACAATCATCGTTTAGACACTCGTCCGCGTGCTACAGGTTTCACGACTACTGCAGAAGAACATAAACCACTTGCTGCCGGAGTTTCCTTGCAATATGCCGACCGAGAACCACGCTTCTATGCTTCAGTTGCATATAACGGAGCTTATTGGTATTTAGGTAATGAAAAAGAAATTGCAGATAGAAATAAACAAATATTCTATTATCGCGGAAAAAGGGATGGATATAATGCAGGTATGTTTTGGTTGCGCACGGGTATAGGAGTGATGAAGTATGTGCATCCCGATGACACCTATCAAAATAACAGTATCGACAACCTTCGATATAAGCCGGAGCCGGCAATTCGCTATGCGGACATTTTGTTGATGTATGCTGAAGCTATCAATGAAGTGAGTGAAGGTACATATGATATTCCATCTTGGGATGGAGCTAAGACTCATTCCATTCATCGTTCAGTTGCCGAAATGAGAAAAGGAATTAAGCCTGTACGTATGCGTGCCGGTGTACCCGATTTCGATAACAATATATATGCAGACAAGGATGTTTTTCGTATTTATCTGAAACGCGAACGACAAATAGAGTTGATGGGGGAAGGAAAGCGTTACTATGATATCCGCCGTTGGAAAGATGCACGGGTAGAAGAGGCAATGCCCGTTTACGGTTGCAATACACTTATGACAGAATCGGATCGCGAAATGTTCCATACACCGATTGCTGTTTGGAATTTGTCTGCTACGTTCTCTGATAAAATGTGGTTTTGGCCGATTTCACATGGCGAATTGAAACGTAATAAGCGCCTGACTCAGAATCCAGGCTGGACGTACAATGATTAATCTTAAACATGGTAATAAATATGAAAGGAATATATACTTTACTATTTTCACTAATTGTATTAGTGATGTTCAGTGCCTGTAATGACGAATGGAAAGAGGAGCAGTTTGAGCACTATATTTCATTCAAAGCACCGATTAACAGCAATGGGGTAACTAGAATTAACCTGTCTTATAGCGAAACGGGAAAAACAACCTATAGATTGCCTATCCTTGTCAGCGGATCGACTAAAAACGATCGCGATATAACCGTAAAAATTGGGATTGACGCGGATACCTTGCGAACACTAAACATAGCTCGCTTTTCCAGTCGCGAAGACCTTTGGTATAGGGAAATGCCCTCTAAACATTACTCTTTCCCTGAAACCGTGCAGATTAAAGCTGGAGAAAATGTAGGCTATCTTGATATAGAGTTTGATCTGACTGGACTGGATTTAGTTGATAAGTGGGTATTACCGCTGACTATTGAAGACGCCCCAAATGGTGAATACAAACCGAATTATCGTAAGCATTATCGTAAAGCATTACTCCGCGTCATGCCTTTTAATGATTATTCGGGTACATACGGTGGTACTAACTTACAAGGCAAGTTGGTAGATGCAGGTGCAGGAGAAAATGAGCCATTGGTGAAAAGTGAAATAGTAACTTATGCTATTGATGATGAAACTATATTCTTCTATGCAGGTACAATTGACGAAAGCCGACAGGACCGTAGAAACTACAAAATCATAGCCCATTTTGTTCCGAATACTAACATTGTGGAGTTGACAAGTGATAACTCCGAAAACAATGGTTTTAAAATAAATACCCGAGCTAGTAGTTATATCGAAGAAGAGATGGATGCTGTCCGCCCTTATTTATTGAGACGTACCGTTATGATTCGTGATGTTGACTATGAATTTGAAGATTATACTTTAGCGCCGGGAGCCAGAATAAAGTTTCGGTTTGAAGGTACTATCTCCATGCAGCGCAACATTAATACTCAGATACCTGATAAAGACCAGGCTATTGAATGGGACTAATACGATGCTAATTTAAAAAAAAGAAGGGAAGGAAACTTTAACCTTGAAGTTACCTTCCCTTTTTATTCTAATACTATCTTTAACATGACCGAGATTCTGCAGACACTCAAGGAATATATTCCTATATCTTTGGAGGAAATGAGTGGCATAAAGCTGATGAACCGTACTGATACCAAATATGTCACCTCTTACCAAATATTAAAAGAGATACTTCTTGTTGCCAGACATGATTACCGCATTCAAGAAGTGAACGGTGAATGTAATATTGCTTATCATACAATCTACTTAGACACACCAGATCGTGATATGTATGTAACTCATCAGAATGGACGTATCGTACGAGAGAAAATTCGCATACGCACGTACGTAAACTCAGATCTCACATTTTTGGAAGTAAAAAATAGAAATAATAAAGGAAGAACAGACAAGAGGAGAATCCGCATCGGGAGTATTGAAAGTATCAAAGAAGACGGCGGGGATGCATTTTTACGTCAACATGCATGGTATGATCAATCACAACTTCTGCCTTTGCTTGAAAACTCATTTCACCGTGTCACACTTGTTAACAATCATAAAACCGAACGCCTCACAATTGATACAGGAGTTAAATTCCGTTGCTTACAAAGCGGAAAAATATCAAGTTTGGATAACATTGTTATCATTGAACTAAAACAAGATGGACACAATTCTTCACCTATAAAAGAGATACTACGCAAACTACATATACAATCTTCCGGATTTTCCAAATATTGTATAGGATCAGCACTTACAGTGTCACATTTAAAATGCAATCGGCTGAAACCAAAGTTGCGCATGCTGAATAAAATAGGAGTATATTAATTTTCAATATAAAAACATACTTATGGATGAATTAGAATTTCTTGATATAATAGAGTCTCCATTAATAGACGGTGGTGACTTTTTTCAGTTACTGCTGCGCTTTGGCTTCAATTTCTTGGTAACAGGCATTATCATCCATCTTTTCTATTATCCAAAGAGCAAGCGGAGAGATTATCACTTCACCTTCACATTAATAAGTATCAGTATTTTCTTGATGATATTTCTGTTGGGTAGTGTAAAGCTAAAGGTAGGATTTGCTCTCGGCTTATTTGCTATTTTCGGTATTATCCGTTATCGGACTGAGTCCATGCCTGTACGAGAGATGACTTACCTGTTTGTCATTATCGCCATATCAGTAATAAACGCCTTGGGCGTGGAAGTAAACTATGGTGGACTAATAGGAGCTAATTTGCTGTTTGTATTATGTATTTGGTTGTGTGAAAGTAATCGATGGCTAAAGCATGTTTCATGTAAACTGATACTCTATGATCGTATCGAACTTATCAAGTCCTCGTGTGAACAAGAACTGATCGCAGATATTAAAGCGCGTACCGGACTGAAAATTATTCGGGTGGAAGTTGGATACATTGACTTTCTTCGCGATGCCGCTATGCTTAAAATCTATTATGAACCGATGACAAATGAGATAAATACAATTGATACATTAACCAAAATACCACGTGAAAATGAATAAGAAACTTTTTTTGGCAGGTTTGTTTTGTCTTGTATCTTTTGCTTTACAAGCACAAAAAGACGATTTGGGTCTATGGACTAGTGTGGGGATGGAAAAAAGATTATTCCGGGATTTTGATCTTTCGCTGGAAGGAGAGTTCCGTTCACGCGACAAGTTAAGCGAAGTGGGACGTTGGTCGGGATCGGCAGGCATGGCATATAAAATAACAAACTGGCTGAAAGCCGCAACAGCATACACTTACATCTATTATAATCACCCTTTGGAAATTACAAACAAAGGGAATGTTATCTCTGAATATTGGCAACCCAAACATCGTTTCTACTTCCAACTGACAGGAAAAATAAGTTTAAATAGATTCACATTCTCACTTCGGGAGCGTTGGCAATATACCTATCGCCCCAGTCAGTCTGTATCAAAGTTTGATGGTGACGATGGTAGTCCTAAAGACGATGAATACGTGAAAGGTAAAGGAAAGAACGTGCTTCGTTCTCGTCTGCAAGCAACATACAATATACCTAAATGCAGTCTCACTCCTTACGCTTCGTGTGAATTGACTCATTTGCTTAATGATAAAGGGGCGATTGACAAAACACGCTGGACCTTAGGTATAGAATGGAAGTTGAGCAAACACCACGGACTTGATTTTTACTATTTGTATCAGAATCATGCAGATGATGATGAAGCAAATGGACATGTGATTGGCGCAGGATATACATTTAAATTTTAGATCTATATTATGAATCTTTATAAAATACTACTGGCTTTATTGATTCTAAGTCTGCTTGCAGCCTGTTCTTCGGATAAGGAAAACGATGTGTACACTACTTTACCATTTTCTCTATCCATTTATCAAGTGGCAATGACGATAGAAGGCGGTGAACAAGAAGTCAACGTATCTTCAGGCGGCGCATGGCAATCAAGTATACATTGCGATTGGATGACGCTCTCGCCTTCTTCCGGAGGGATAGGTATCACTAAGGTTCGAATCAAAGTTAAAGAAAATACTTCCGGTTTGCCAAGAAATGGACGGATTGCAATCATCTCGGGAAAAGAAGAAAAAGGAATTACCGTTATGCAATCGTCTATAGAGAGAGAAGAAGATTATCTTCGCTTGTTGAATCTGACTATCGACGGAGTAACTACAGCTGTGGATTATGTGAACAATTCGTATTATCTACCTATAGATATGGATGCTGCACAACCTGCAAAGGTCAAAGTTGAGTTTGGCGGCATCGGAGTCGATTTTATCAAGATCGGAGATAAGAAAATTAAGTCGGGCGAAAATATAGCACTGAGCCTGAATCCCGGACAAAATATAGAAATGGAAGCAGGTAACAATACTATTGATAAAATCAGGTCTTGTCGATTGATTGTAACTGGTGTTCCCGTGATTGAGATCTCTGCTCCTGAAGGTATTGAGGATGAGAATAAACGCCCGTGTGACATAGTGCTGACTGATCCTAAACGGCGCACCAACAACTCTGTCTTACGATTTGAGAGCTATGCCGGTATCGAGTTTCGTGGAGCAGGAGCTTTACGTTATGCCAAGAAGTCTTTCAGTTTTAAATTGAAAAACCGTCAAACGAATGAAAATCAAGACGCAAAGCTATTAGGTCTGCGAGAAGATCAATCATGGATACTGGATGCTATGTGGCTGGATTGTAGCAAAATGCGCAATCGTGTTTGTTTTGATCTTTGGAACGATTTCAACACTTTATATTATAGTAATACAGAACCCGAGGCTGTGAATGCTACACATGGCTATCCTGTAGAAATGATCTTGGACGGAGCTTACCATGGTTTGTATATTTTAAGTGATCGTATCGATCGTAAGCAGTTGAAACTGAAAAAGAAAGGTGGTTATCTCTATAAGGGTAAAGAATGGACGGATGAATGTAAATTACAAGGAATCAATACTCCATATAGTAACTCCAAACAGGCATGGCAGGGATTTGAGTCCGATTATCCGGACGAGGTGGGTGAAATCGAATTTAAATATCTTTCCGATCTTATCCAGTTCTTCGCTGCAGCATCAAAAGAAGAATTTGCCGCCCAATATGAAGAGCGACTGGATGTTTCCTCTCTGATTGATTATTTTATCTTTATTAATCTGCTGTCAGCTTATGATAACACAGGACGAAATGTTTTTTGGGGTATATACAATGTAAATCTCACTTTATTACCCAAGTTCATTATTCAGCCCTGGGACTTGGATGGTACACTGGGACGCACTTGGGATGCCATCAAACTTGATCCCAAAAAAGGTCTTGGTTTTGACAACGGGCTAATACTCCGTAATGATGCCGGTTCCAAATATTTCCGCCCCTTTGAGAGAATTATGAACGAGAACCCGAACAATATCAAACGCCGGATATACGAACGCCTGATGGCGGTTAAAGATAATGTTCTCAGCCCGGCAAACCTGGCTTCTAAAGTAGATTACTATAAAAGACAGATTGTGGAATCAGGCGCATTGGAACGAGATCGCCAACGGTGGACAGGATATTCTATGTATGGATATGCTAATCCCAAAGAGGAAGCAGAATACATAAAGTCTTGGTATATTGCAAGACTGAAATATTTGGAAACAATTTTTAACGACTTCTAAAGCTTTATATTATGAAACTATTCGCACAGACCTATTATTTACTTCAATTCATAATTTGCTTAATTTGCCTGTCTATCTCCTGCGGAGAAGGAGGAAACGATAATTACTCGGAGACAAATGATGAAAGGAACAAGGAACCTGAAATAACAGTTTCTCCAGTAACTAACTTGGAGGCAAAATCTACACAAATTGCTAATCAACTACTGATCACATGGCAAAATCCGAATACCCCTAATTTACTCGGTGTAGAACTTTCTTATTTGCAAAAGGATGGCGGTACACATAACGGGAAACAAATTATTCAAGGAACAGCTGGGAAAACTGGAAACTATACATTACAATTGCCACAGTACGGAACATATGAGATTTCTGCCATAGCAATAGATAACTATGGTCATCGTTCGTCAGCAGTAACAGTAATTGCTACACCTGCTGAAACCACTGCCCCTTTTTCTTGGGCAACTCTTGCCGACAGTTGTACATATGTCTTAATAGAGCAATTCATGAATAAAAGTAAAGGTACATTTTGGAGTACACCCAAAGATATGTCGAACGAATCGGCTTATATCTACTGGCAACAAGCGCATGCTATGGATGTAGTGATTTACTCTTATAAACGTATTAAAGACACAAATACGCAATTGGCTGCTACTTACCGCACTTATTTTGAACGCTGGTATGCCAACCACGCTAACAATTACCACCGTAATCCATCAGATGAAACCGGCTTCCTAAATGACTTTACTGATGACATGTGCTGGATTTGCCTTACTCTGATACATCTCTCCGAAGCAACAGGTGACGAAAAATTTGCGCAAACCGCTAAAATTGTATACGACAAATACATTATTACTCGAGCATGGACAGATGATAAAGGTACGGGACTTCCATGGAATACCACCCAAAACGACCGTAATGCTTGCACTAATTCTCCGGGTTGTTTGGTAGCTGCTAAACTCTATCAACGATATGAAGATGGAAATTATTTATCTGATGCAAAGAAGTTGTACGAGTATGTGGTCAATAATTCGTATAATGCCGATGGACGAGTGGAGGAACCACCTCTGACTTATACACAGGGAACATTTGGAGAAGCCTGTCGCCAACTATACCATATCACACAAGAAAGTAAATACATGGACAAAGCAAAACAAGTGATCAACTATGCCGCTACAAGCGATCGTTGCTTACGAAATGGCATTTTACGTGACGAAGGCAGCAGTATGGACCAAAGTATTTTTAAGTCTGTCTATATTCCATATGCAGTGAACCTTGCATTAGACGAGGCATCTGGTTCTATAGGCAAACATTTGATAACCTTTCTGAAAAATAATGCTGAAACTTTGCGCATGAATTTGAATCATGCGGCTTACCCAGCGATGTATTGCAATTATTGGTGGGGTGAAATGTGGAAATCCAGTGAACCAGCTTCAATGGGAGCACAAGTAAGCGGGGCTTCGCTAATGGAGGGGATAGCCAGGTTAGAATAATCTTGGTTGGTATTTTCAGGAATATCTCTTTAACTTTATAGAAATAGATTTTCTCTTAATGTGGAAAAATCTATTTCTATAAAGCATGAATGTTATATGAATAAGAAATATTTTCTATAAATATGCAATTAGTAAACAGCAGCAAATTCAAAAAGAATCTAACCATTTATTTCAAGTAGCACTT
>OAUH01000901.1_pt1 | contig 14390 bp, 16 predicted proteins | sample 1495121 | NCBI WGS metagenome assembly OAUH01 (sample SAMEA2580006, study PRJEB22360) | human gut metagenome | reverse complement strand
GAAAAGCGGAAGGGCTATATCTGGTCGCGGTGGATTACCCTGACCGATATGATCTTCCAAAACCGCCAATGGGCCCGCTATTTCTGGCGGACTAACGAGAATAATGCTCGGAACATTTCAGGCTGTAGCCAACGTAGTTACAGCCTGATAGATGACGAGTACAAGGCATAGGCAAATATGGACCTGATTTATTTCCTCATCGATTTTATCCTGCACATTGACGTGCATCTGGCAGAGCTGGTCGCGGAGTACGGCGTCTGGGTTTATGCCATTTTGTTCTTAATTTTGTTCTGTGAAACCGGTCTGGTGGTAACGCCGTTTTTACCGGGTGATTCATTGCTGTTTGTTGCCGGAGCGTTGGCATCACTGGAGACCAACGATCTCAACGTCCATATGATGGTGGTGCTGATGCTGATCGCCGCGATTGTGGGTGACGCGGTCAATTACACTATCGGGCGGTTGTTCGGTGAAAAGTTATTCAGTAATCCCAATTCGAAAATTTTCCGTCGCAGTTATCTCGACAAAACCCATCAGTTTTATGAGAAACATGGCGGCAAAACGATTATTCTCGCCCGTTTTGTGCCGATCGTCAGAACGTTCGCCCCGTTTGTTGCGGGAATGGGCCACATGTCGTACCGTCATTTCGCCGCTTATAACGTGATTGGCGCACTGTTGTGGGTACTGCTTTTTACCTACGCAGGCTATTTCTTCGGCACGCTCCCCTTCATTCAGAGCAACCTTAAACTGATGATTGTTGGCATTATTTTTGTTTCAATATTGCCAGGTGTTTTCGAATTTATTCGCCACAAACGCGCTGCGGCACGCGCCGCAAAATAAAAAGTAACTCTGCGGTTCGACCACTTTTTTATCCAAAGTTTCGGGCTGTTATGTTTTAATGTGCAACATTCATGGTCTGTTGGGGGCAAAAATGGCATTATGCGTCCCCAAAGATAAAACTGGCATCGAACCAGGTTCAGACAGAAAGGTCCCTAATGAGCTGGATTGAACGAATTAAAAGCAACATTACTCCCACCCGCAAGGCGAGCATTCCTGAAGGGGTGTGGACTAAGTGTGATAGCTGCGGTCAGGTTTTATACCGCGCTGAGCTGGAACGTAATCTTGAGGTCTGTCCGAAGTGTGACCATCACATGCGTATGACAGCGCGTAATCGCCTGCATAGCCTGTTAGATGAAGGAAGCCTTGTGGAGCTGGGTAGCGAGCTTGAGCCGAAAGATGTGCTGAAGTTTCGTGACTCCAAGAAGTATAAAGACCGTCTGGCATCTGCGCAGAAAGAAACCGGCGAAAAAGATGCGCTGGTGGTGATGAAAGGCACTCTGTATGGAATGCCGGTTGTCGCTGCGGCATTCGAGTTCGCCTTTATGGGCGGTTCCATGGGGTCTGTGGTAGGTGCGCGTTTCGTGCGTGCCGTTGAGCAGGCGCTGGAAGATAACTGCCCACTGATCTGCTTCTCCGCCTCTGGTGGCGCACGTATGCAGGAAGCACTGATGTCGCTGATGCAGATGGCGAAAACCTCTGCGGCACTGGCAAAAATGCAGGAGCGCGGCTTGCCGTACATCTCCGTGCTGACCGACCCGACCATGGGCGGTGTTTCTGCAAGTTTCGCCATGCTGGGCGATCTCAACATCGCTGAACCGAAAGCGTTAATTGGCTTTGCCGGTCCGCGAGTTATCGAACAGACCGTTCGCGAAAAACTGCCGCCAGGATTCCAGCGCAGTGAATTCCTGATCGAGAAGGGCGCGATCGACATGATCGTCCGTCGTCCGGAAATGCGCCTGAAACTGGCGAGCATTCTGGCGAAGTTGATGAATCTGCCAGCGCCGAATCCTGAAGCGCCGCGTGAAGGCGTAGTGGTGCCACCGGTACCGGATCAGGAACCTGAGGCCTGATAACTGATAAGGGCAGGGCCACTGGCTCTGCCCTTTTGCTATTCTCACCGTAACGAATCAGCGGATACCATGATTATCAAACGCACTCCTCAAGCCGCGTCGCCTCTGGCTTCGTGGCTTTCTTATCTGGAAAACCTGCACAGTAAAACTATCGATCTCGGCCTTGAGCGCGTGAGCCAGGTCGCGGCGCGTCTTGGCATTCTGAAACCAGCGCCATTTGTGTTTACCGTTGCGGGTACGAATGGCAAGGGCACCACCTGCCGTACGCTGGAGTCGATTCTGATGGCGGCAGGGTACAAAGTGGGCATCTGGTGCGTTATACCGAGCGCGTACGTGTGCAGGGTCAGGAATTGCCGGAATCGGCCCACACCGCTTCTTTTGCGGAGATTGAATCGGCACGCGGTGATATTTCCCTGACCTATTTCGAGTACGGTACGCTCTCGGCGTTGTGGCTGTTCAAGCAGGCACAACTTGACGTAGTGATTCTGGAAGTAGGGCTGGGCGGTCGTCTGGACGCAACCAATATTGTCGATGCCGATGTCGCGGTAGTAACCAGTATTGCGCTGGATCATACCGACTGGCTGGGGCCAGATCGCGAAAGTATTGGTCGCGAGAAAGCAGGTATCTTTCGCAGCGAAAAACCGGCAATTGTCGGTGAGCCGGAAATGCCTTCTACCATTGCTGATGTGGCGCAGGAAAAAGGTGCACTGCTACAACGTCGGGGCGTTGAGTGGAACTATTCCGTCACCGATCATGACTGGACGTTTAGCGATGCTCACGGCACGCTGGAAAATCTGCCGTTGCCGCTTGTCCCGCAACCGAATGCCGCAACGGCGCTGGCGGCACTGCGTGCCAGCGGGCTGGAGGTCAGTGAAAATGCCATTCGCGACGGGATTGCCAGCGCAATTTTGCCGGGACGTTTCCAGATTGTGAGCGAGTCGCCACGCGTTATTTTTGATGTCGCGCATAATCCACATGCGGCGGAATATCTCACCGGGCGTATGAAAGCGCTACCGAAAAACGGGCGCGTGCTGGCGGTTATCGGTATGCTACATGATAAAGATATTGCCGGAACTCTGGCCTGGTTGAAAAGCGTGGTTGATGACTGGTATTGTGCGCCACTGGAAGGGCCGCGCGGTGCCACGGCAGAACAACTGCTTGAGCATTTGGGTAACGGCAAATCATTTGATAGCGTTGCGCAGGCATGGGATGCCGCAATGGCGGACGCTAAAGCGGAAGACACCGTGCTGGTGTGTGGTTCGTTCCACACGGTCGCACATGTCATGGAAGTGATTGACGCGAGGAGAAGCGGTGGCAAGTAAGTTTCAGAATCGGTTAGTGGGTACGATCGTGCTGGTGGCGCTGGGGGTGATTGTACTTCCAGGGCTGCTGGACGGGCAGAAAAAGCATTATCAGGATGAGTTCGCTGCTATCCCGCTGGTGCCGAAAGCGGGCGATCGCGATGAGCCTGATATGATGCCAGCCGCCACCCAGGCGTTGCCGACGCAGCCGCCGGAAGGCGCAGCGGAAGAGGTACGGGCAGGTGATGCCGCAGCACCGTCGCTCGATCCGGCCACTATTGCAGCCAATAACACCGAGTTTGAACCGGAACCTGCACCGGTCGCCCCACCGAAGCCGAACTCATCCTGACCGCTTAAGCCAAAGGTTGAAGCACCACCTGCGCCGAAGCCAGAACCGAAGCCGGTTGTGGAAGAAAAAGCAGCGCCAACGGGTAAAGCTTATGTTGTGCAACTGGGCGCGCTGAAAAATGCCGATAAAGTGAATGAGATTGTCGGTAAGTTGCGCGGTGCCGGTTATCGGGTTTATACGTCGCCATCCACGCCAGTGCAGGGTAAAATTACCCGTATTCTGGTTGGGCCGGATGCTTCCAAAGAGAAGCTGAAAGGATCGCTGGGTGAGCTCAAGCAGCTTTCTGGCTTAAGTGGCGTGGTAATGGGCTATACACCGAATTAATACGGTCTTGCCTGATGCGACGCTGGCGCATCTTATCAGGCCTGTGCAGGGGTAGAGCCGTAGGTCGGATAAGGCGTTCACGCCGCATCCGACAGCCGTTGCCTGATGCGACGCCAGCGCGTCTTATCAGGCCTACGCAGGGGTAGAACAGTAGGTCGGATAAGGCGTTCACGCTGCATCCGACAGCCGTTGCCTGATGCGACGCTAGCGCGTCTTATCAGGCCTACGCAGGAGTAGAACCGTAGGTCGGATAAGGCGTTCACGCTGCATCCGACAGCCGTTGCCTGATGCGACGCCAGCGCGTCTTATCAGGCCTGTGCTGGAGCAGAACTGTAGGTCGGATAAGGCGTTCATGCGGCATCCGACACGCATTGCCCGATGCCGCAAAGGCATAAAAAGTCGATGGCGTTGAATATTTTTTCAGCGCCATTTTTATTGATGCGCGGGAAGGAAATCCCTACGCAAACGTTTTCTTTTTCTGTTAGAATGCGCCCCGAACAGGATGACAGGGCGTAAAATCGTGGGACACATATGGTCTGGATTGATTACGCCATAATCGCGGTGATTGCTTTTTCCTCTCTGGTTAGCCTGATCCGCGGCTTTGTTCGTGAAGCGTTATCGCTGGTGACATGGGGTTGTGCTTTCTTTGTTGCCAGTCATTACTACACTTACCTGTCAGTCTGGTTTACGGGCTTTGAAGACGAACTGGTTCGAAATGGGATTGCCATCGCGGTACTGTTTATCGCTACCCTGATCGTTGGTGCTATCGTGAACTTCGTGATAGGCCAGTTGGTAGAGAAAACGGGGTTGTCAGGCACCGATCGGGTGCTGGGCGTCTGTTTCGGTGCGTTGCGCGGTGTGTTGATTGTTGCCGCCATTCTCTTCTTTCTCGACTCCTTTACCGGGGTGTCGAAAAGCGAAGACTGGAGCAAATCACAGCTGATCCCGCAGTTCAGTTTTATCATCAGATGGTTTTTTGATTATCTGCAAAGCTCGTCAAGTTTCTTGCCCAGAGCGTAAGTGCTCTGAGATGTGGCTTAACGAGGAAAAAGACGTATGTGCGGTATTGTCGGTATCGCCGGTGTTATGCCGGTTAACCAGTCGATTTATGATGCCTTAACGGTGCTTCAGCATCGCGGTCAGGATGCCGCCGGCATCATCACCATAGATGCCAATAACTGCTTCCGTTTGCGTAAAGCGAACGGGCTGGTGAGCGATGTATTTGAAGCTCGCCATATGCAGCGTTTGCAGGGCAATATGGGCATTGGTCATGTGCGTTCCCCCCCGGCTGGCAGCTCCAGCGCCTCTGAAGCGCAGCCGTTTTACGTTAACTCTCCGTATGGCATTACGCTTGCCCACAACGGCAATCTGACCAACGCTCACGAGTTGCGTAAAAAACTGTTTGAAGAAAAACGCCGCCACATCAACACCACTTCCGACTCGGAAATTCTGCTCAATATTTTCGCAAGCGAACTGGACAACTTCCGCCATTACCCGCTGGAAGCCGACAACATTTTCGCCGCCATCGCTGCTACAAACCGCTTAATCCGCGGCGCGTATGCCTGTGTGGCGATGATCATCGGCCACGGTATGGTTGCTTTCCGCGATCCTAACGGGATTCGTCCGCTGGTACTGGGAAAACGTGATATTGACGAGAACCGCACAGAATATATGGTCGCTTCCGAAAGCGTTGCGCTCGATACGCTGGGCTTTGATTTCCTGCGTGACGTCGCGCCGGGCGAAGCGATTTACATCACTGAAGAAGGACAGTTGTTTACCCGTCAATGTGCTGACAATCCGGTCAGCAATCCGTGCCTGTTTGAGTATGTATACTTTGCCCGCCCGGACTCGTTCATCGACAAAATTTCCGTTTACAGCGCGCGCGTGAATATGGGCACCAAACTGGGCGAAAAAATTGCCCGCGAATGGGAAGATCTGGATATCGACGTGGTGATCCCTATTCCGGAAACCTCGTGTGATATCGCGCTGGAAATTGCGCGTATTCTGGGCAAACCGTACCGCCAGGGCTTCGTTAAAAACCGTTATGTTGGCCGCACCTTCATCATGCCGGGTCAGCAGCTGCGTCGTAAGTCCGTGCGCCGTAAACTGAACGCCAACCGCGCCGAGTTCCGCGATAAAAACGTCCTGCTGGTCGACGACTCTATCGTCCGTGGCACCACTTCTGAGCAGATTATCGAGATGGCACGCGAAGCCGGAGCGAAGAAAGTGTACCTCGCTTCTGCGGCACCGGAAATTCGCTTCCCGAACGTTTACGGTATCGATATGCCGAGCGCCACGGAACTGATCGCTCACGGTCGCGAAGTAGATGAAATTCGCCAGATCATCGGTGCTGACGGGTTGATTTTCCAGGATCTGAACGATCTGATCGAAGCCGTTCGCGCTGAAAACCCGGATATCCAGCAGTTTGAATGCTCGGTGTTCAACGGCGTCTACGTCACCAAAGACGTTGATCAGGGCTACCTCGATTTCCTTGATACTTTACGTAATGACGACGCCAAAGCAGTGCAACGTCAGAACGAAGTGGAAAATCTCGAAATGCATAACGAAGGATGATGCCTTCACTCAGGGTGCCGGTCTGGCACCCTGACTTGCAACTCCCGCCGAAATCCTGCAAAGTCTGCCTGCAAGTCTGACAGGGCAACTATTTATGAAACGACTCATTGTAGGCATCAGCGGTGCCAGCGGCGCGATTTATGGCGTGCGTTTATTACAGGTTCTGCGCGATGTCACAGATATCGAAACGCATCTGGTAATGAGCCAGGCGGCGCGCCAGACCTTATCCCTCGAAACGGATTTTTCCCTGCGCGAAGTGCAGGCGTTAGCTGATGTGACACACGATGCGCGCGATATTGCTGCCAGCATTTCTTCCGGTTCTTTCCAGACGTTGGGGATGGTGATTTTACCCTGTTCAATCAAAACCCTGTCCGGCATTGTCCATAGCTATACTGATGGCTTACTGACCCGTGCGGCAGATGTGGTGCTGAAAGAACGTCGCCCGTTGGTGCTCTGCGTGCGTGAAACGCCACTGCACTTAGGCCATCTGCGTTTAATGACTCAGGCGGCAGAAATCGGTGCGGTGATTATGCCTCCCGTTCCGGCGTTTTATCATCGCCCACAATCCCTTGATGATGCGATAAATCAGACGGTTAATCGTGTTCTTGACCAGTTTGCGGTAACCCTTCCTGAAGATCTCTTTGCCCGCTGGCAGGGCGCATAACTCCGCTGTTGCCCTGTTTCAGGGCAATTTTGCAACCGCGATCAAATCCTCGACATTTTGTTTCTGCCATTCAATCGAAACGCTGCGATTCAACCGCTATACCTGCTATCTTCAACTTTAGGACAATAATGCAACGTCTTATTAACATATTTAACGTTGAATGTTACTGCTGTCGTCAAGATGGCATAAGACCTGCATGAAAGAGCCTGCAAACACACAACACAATACACAACATAAAAAAGCCATTTTCACTTGAGGGTTATGTATGAAGAAGTCGATTCTCGCTCTGTCTTTGTTAGTCGGTCTCTCCGCAGCGGCTTCCAGCTATGTGGCGCTACCGGAGACGGTACGTATCGGAACCGATACCACCTATGCGCCGTTCTCGTCGAAAGATGCTAAAGGTGATTTTGTTGGCTTTGATATCGATCTCGGTAACGAGATGTGCAAACGGATGCAGGTGAAATGTACCTAGGTTGCCAGCGACTTTGACGCGCTGATCCCCTCACTGAAAGCGAAAAAAATCGACGCCATTATTTCGTCGCTCTCCATTACCGATAAACGTCAGCAGGAGATTGCTTTCTCCGACAAGTTGTACGCCGCAGATTCTCGTTTGATTGCCGCCAAAGGTTCACCGATTCAGCCAACGCTGGATTCACTGAAAGGTAAACATGTTGGTGTGCTGCAGGGATCAACCCAGGAAGCATACGCTAACGAGACCTGGCGTAGCAAAGGCGTGGATGTGGTGGCCTATGCCAACCAGGATTTAGTCTATTCCGATCTGGCTGCAGGACGTCTGGATGCTGCGTTACAAGATGAAGTTGCTGCCAGCGAAGGTTTCCTTAAGCAACCCGCCGGTAAAGATTTCGCCTTTGCAGGCCCATCAGTGAAAGACAAAAAATACTTCGGTGACGGCACCGGTGTAGGGCTGCGTAAAGATGATGCTGAACTGACGGCTGCGTTTAATAAGGCGCTTGGCGAGCTGCGTCAGGACGGTACCTACGACAAGATGGCGAAAAAGTATTTCGACTTTAATGTCTACGGTGACTGATACGTCGCAGGGAAGCTGTACCTGATGGAATGATCATCATGGTGCACGCCAGGTTTGTTGCACTATCGTGGTGCATTGAAATGCATACTTAAGCATTTTTAATGAAAAATAATACGTCTAGCGGGGCGGGATATTTTGCCTTGATGGTCAATTTTATGGCACGATAAGTGTAACAAACCTGTAAATATTCCCGATAAAAAGACTGTCAGTTGAGGACATTATGAAAAAACTGGTGCTATCGCTCTCTCTGGTTCTGGCCTTCTCCAGCGCAACTGCGGCATTTGCTGCGATTCCGCAAAACATCCGCATCGGTACCGATCCGACCTATGCGCCATTTGAATCAAAAAATTCACAAGGTGAACTGGTTGGCTTCGATATCGATCTGGCGAAGGAGTTGTGCAAACGCATCAATACGCAATGTACGTTTGTCGAAAACCCACTGGATGCGTTAATCCCGTCCTTAAAAGCGAAGAAGATTGACGCCATCATGTCATCGCTTTCCATTACGGAAAAACGTCAGCAAGAAATAGCCTTCACCGACAAACTGTACGCTGCCGATTCTCGTCTGGTGGTGGCGAAGAATTCCGACATTCAGCCGACAGTCGAATCGCTGAAAGGCAAACGGGTAGGCGTATTGCAGGGCACCACCCAGGAGACGTTCGGTAACGAACACTGGGCACCAAAAGGCATTGAAATCGTTTCTTATCAGGGGCAGGACAATATTTATTCTGACCTGACTGCCGGACGTATTGATGCCGCGTTCCAGGATGAGGTCGCAGCCAGCGAAGGTTTCCTCAAACAACCCGTCGGTAAAGATTACAAATTCGGTGGCCCGTCTGTTAAAGATGAAAAACTGTTTGGCGTAGGGACCGGCATGGGCCTGCGTAAAGAAGATAACGAACTGCGCGAGGCACTGAACAAAGCCTTTGCCGAAATGCGCGCTGACGGTACTTACGAGAAATTAGCGAAAAAGTACTTCGATTTTGATGTTTATGGTGGTTAATCGCCATCGGTGAAAGAAAGCCCGCTCCCTTCGGGTATCCGGAGGGAGACAAGAGGCGGTAATTCACCACACACGACAGGACAGGCAGCATGTTGTATGGGTTTTCAGGTGTTATTTTACAGGGTGCGCTCGTCACGCTGGAGCTGGCTATCAGCTCTGTAGTGCTCGCTGTAATCATCGGTTTAATTGGCGCTGGCGGTAAGCTCTCACAAAATCGGCTTTCGGGCCTTATTTTCGAAGGGTACACCACGCTGATTCGAGGCGTGCCGGATTTAGTATTGATGCTGCTGATTTTCTACGGTTTGCAGATTGCGCTAAACACGGTGACGGAGGCGATGGGCGTCGGGCAGATTGATATTGATCCGATGGTCGCAGGTATTATCACTCTCGGTTTTATCTACGGTGCTTATTTTACCGAAACGTTTCGTGGCGCGTTTATGGCAGTGCCGAAAGGACATATAGAGGCGGCGACGGCGTTCGGTTTTACTCGTGGGCAAGTGTTTCGACGGATCATGTTTCCGGCGATGATGCGTTACGCCCTGCCAGGCATTGGCAACAACTGGCAGGTGATCCTCAAATCTACCGCACTGGTTTCGTTACTCGGCCTGGAAGATGTGGTCAAAGCCACGCAACTGGCAGGCAAAAGTACCTGGGAACCGTTCTATTTCGCTATCGTCTGTGGCGTGATTTATCTTGTTTTCACCACCGTTTCCAATGGTGTGCTGCTGTTCCTTGAGCGCCGCTACTCCGTGGGTGTGAAGAGGGCTGACCTGTGATCGAAATCTTACATGAATACTGGAAACCACTGCTGTGGACTGACGGTTATCGCTTTACTGGCGTGGCGATCACCCTGTGGCTGCTGATTTTGTCGGTAGTGATAGGCGGAGTTCTGGCGCTGTTTCTGGCGATTGGTCGCGTCTCAAGTAATAAATACATCCAGTTTCCAATCTGGTTATTTACCTATATTTTTCGCGGTACGCCGCTGTATGTTCAGTTGCTGGTGTTCTATTCCGGCATGTACACGCTGGAGATTGTTAAGGGAACCGAGTTCCTTAACGCCTTTTTTCGCAGTGGTCTGAACTGTACCGTGCTGGCGCTGACGCTTAACACCTGCGCTTACACTACCGAGATTTTTGCCGGGGCAATCCGTTCAGTGCCGCATGGGTAAATTGAAGCCGCCAGAGCCTATGGCTTCTCGACCTTTAAAATGTATCGCTGCATTATTTTGCCTTCTGCGCTGCGTATTGCGTTACCGGCGTACAGCAACGAAGTGATCCTGATGCTGCACTCTACTGCGCTGGCATTTACTGCCACGGTGCCGGATCTGCTGAAAATTGCCCGCGATATTAACGCCGCCACATATCAACCTTTTACCGCTTTCGGCATTGCCGCGGTGCTCTATTTAATCATCTCTTATGTCCTGATCAGCCTCTTTCGTAGAGCTGAAAAACGCTGGTTGCAGCATGTGAAACCTTCTTCAACGCACTGAGAATACGATGTCCGAGAATAAATTAAACGTTATCGATTTGCACAAACGCTACGGCGAACACGAAGTGCTGAAAGGGGTCTCATTGCAAGCGAATGCCGGAGATGTCATAAGCATCATCGGATCGTCGGGATCGGGTAAAAGTACCTTTCTGCGCTGCATTAACTTCCTCGAAAAACCGAGCGAAGGATCGATCGTGGTCAATGGCCAGACGATCAATCTGGTGCGCGATAAAGACGGTCAACTCAAAGTCGCCGATAAAAATCAGCTGCGCTTATTGCGCACACGCCTGACGATGGTATTCCAGCACTTCAATCTCTGGAGCCATATGACGGTGCTGGAAAACGTCATGGAAGCGCCGATTCAGGTGTTGGGCCTGAGCAAGCAGGAAGCGCGCGAGCGGGCGGTGAAATATCTGGCAAAAGTCGGGATAGACGAACGTGCGCAGGGGAAATACCCGGTACACCTGTCCGGTGGTCAGCAACAGCGTGTTTCTATCGCGCGGGCGCTAGCGATGGAACCGGAAGTTTTACTGTTTGATGAACCTACTTCAGCGCTCGATCCTGAACTGGTAGGCGAAGTGTTGCGTATTATGCAGCAACTGGCAGAAGAGGGGAAAACCATGGTGGTAGTGACTCACGAAATGGGCTTTGCTCGTCATGTTTCTACTCACGTCATTTTCCTCCATCAGGGGAAAATAGAAGAAGAAGGGGCGCCGGAGCAGTTATTCGGTAACCCGCAAAGCCCTCGTCTGCAACAGTTCCTTAAAGGTTCGCTGAAATAATTTCCTCTCCGGTGGTTAACGCTGCCGGAGTATTTCATGGGGAATTTGCGAGTCCGCTTCCGCTGAAATGTAAAAGTTGCAGTCCGCTAAAAATAGTTCTGAATTATCTATATTTATTCATCAGCGTTTCCGCTGGTGGATGTTTGCAGTAACCCACATCAGCGAACGACACCCGCCAGCGCCTCTTCTAAATCGTACCAGCGAAACGCAAAACCCGCTTCTTCCAGCTTTTTTGGCAGCGTGCGTTGACCGCCTAATACCAGAACTGAAGATTCGCCCATTAACAACCGAATGGCGGTCGCAGGGACGCGCAAAATGGCCGGGCGATGCAGCGCATGACCCAGTGCATGGGCAAATTGTTCATTGCGCACCGGGTAGGGCGAAACCATATTAAATGGCCCGCGCAGCTCTTTATCCAGCAGCCAGAGAATACCGTTGACCATATCATCAATATGAATCCAGGCCAGATACTGCCGACCAGAGCCAATCGGCCCGCCCAGGCCAAAACGAAATGGCGGCAGCATTTTACCGAGAATACCGCCATCCGGTGCCAGCACTACGCCGGTACGCAGCAGGCACACTCGCGTTTTGTCACTTTGTGCCCGGCAGGCAATTTCTTCCCAGCGGGCGCAGAGTTTATGGGTAAATTCGTTATGCGGCGGTTCCTCTTCGGTAACCACCACTTCACCTAAGTCGCCATAATAGCCCGTTGCCGAGCCGGAAATGAGTACCGACGGCGGCGTGTCGCTGGCATTAATCAAATCGACCAGTTTTTGCGTGATATTCCAGCGGCTTTGGCAGAGACGCTCTTTTTGCTCGTGAGTCCAGCGTTTATCAGCAATCGGCTCTCCGGCCAGGTTGATTACCGCATCAACGCCGTTGAGGTTACTTTGATCGGCAAGCCCTTGCCATAGTGTCACCCGAGGGCCGAGAACAGAACTGGCTTTCTGCGGGTTACGCGTCATTACCGTGATTTGATGGCCCAGCTCCAGCAAACGTGGAATCAAATGGCGACCAATTAATCCCGTCCCTCCGGTGATCACTATGTTCATGCAGCCTCCCGATATGGCGGTTAACGCTGCCAGCTTAAGGTCATGGATACCGAATCGGCGTAGCGCAGCGCGTGCAGTTTATCGATCTCCACTTCAGCATACGTCACCCAGTGATGTTCACGTGCGATATCGAGCACATCCTGAGTTAATTTTTCCAGCAAAGAGAAACGGTTATTCTCTACATGCTGAATAATGTTTTTCGTTACGGTGCGATAATTCAGCGCATCGTTGATATCTTCGCTAGTGCGCGCTTTATCGGCGGGGTAGTGGATAGTCACATTGATAACAATATCCTGACGGTTGTTAATTTCTTCTTCCTTAATTCCGATAAACGTACGCAAACGAAGGTTCTTTATACGAATAATAGCGGCAGGTTGTGCCATTGCAGGTTCTCCGTTGTTTTACTTAGGATGAAATAATACACGAGAACCTGTTTCTGTTAACTATCCGAACGCTCATCACCGTGTTGTGCTTTTAGCAGTGCCTGCCCGGTGGCAGGGCGCGAACGGATCCGCTCATGCCAGTTCTTGACTGCCGGATACATTGCGAGGTCAATTCGCTGGCGAGTCCAGGCATTAACCCACGGCCAGCAGGCAATATCCGCAATGCTGTAGTTCTCGCCTCCCAGCCAGGGCGAATTTTCCAGCCGCTTGTTCAGTACATGGTACAGACGCTGAGTTTCAACCTGATAACGTTCAATAGCGTAAGGAATGGTTTGGGGGGTTGCGTGATTAAAATGATGATTTTGCCCAAGCATCGGCCCCAGTCCGCCTACCTGCCAGAATAACCACTGTAATGTGACGGCGCGTTCACGCGTTTCATGACTCAAGAAGAGTCCCGTTTTCTCAGCCAGATACAACAAAATGGCACCAGACTCAAAGAGGCTTAGCGGTTCGCCGCCATCGGCTGGAGAATGATCAACAATTGCCGGAATTTTGTTGTTAGGCGAAATGCGCAAAAATTCCGGGCGAAACTGACCTCCTTTCCCCAGGTCTACCTTTATTAAGCGATAATCCAGCCCTGCTTCTTCGAGAAACAGCGTAATTTTGTGACCATTGGGTGTCGGGGCGAAATAGAGATCGATCATTGCAGCTCCGGTTGTCTAATCATCTGAACACCACAAGTATAGAAAGCGCGGCGACTTGCGTGAGTATTCGTCACGTGACAGTGACAAAAAGGCTCTATAGTTTGATAGCAAGCCCCCTTTATTGCCGAGGACATAATGAGTAAACCCGCTATCACGCTTTGGTCAGATGCCCATTTTTTCTCCCCTTATGTGTTATCCGCCTGGGTGGCGTTGCAGGAGAAAGGCCTGTCGTTTCATATCAAGACCATCGACCTCGACAGCGGTGAACATTTGCAGCCGGCGTGGCAAGGTTACGGTCAGACACGCCGTGTGCCGTTATTACAGATCGATGATTTTGAGTTGAGTGAATCTTCTGCCATTGCGGAGTATCTGGAAGATCGATTTGCGCCACCGACCTGGGAACGTATTTATCCGCTTGATTTAGAAAATCGTGCGCGTGCACGACAGATTCAGGCTTGGTTGCGCAGCGATCTGATGCCCATCCGCGAAGAACGCCCGACGGATGTTGTCTTTGCGGGGGCGAAAAAAGCGCCACTAACGGCCGAGGGAAAAGCCAGTGCAGAGAAATTGTTCGCGATGGCAGAACATTTGTTAGCACTGGGTCAGCCGAATTTATTTGGTGAATGGTGCATTGCTGATACTGATCTGGCGCTAATGATTAACCGCCTGGTACTACATGGCGATGAGGTGCCGGAACGCCTGGTGGATTATGCGACATTCCAGTGGCAGCGAGCGTCTGTCCAGCGTTTTATTGCACTTTCGGCGAAGCAATCTGGCTGATAGCAACGACAGAATCCCGGACGCACAGCGA
>OAUH01000895.1_pt1 | contig 14475 bp, 14 predicted proteins | sample 1495121 | NCBI WGS metagenome assembly OAUH01 (sample SAMEA2580006, study PRJEB22360) | human gut metagenome | reverse complement strand
CCTGCCGTACCTGGTGATGGAGTTCGTCAAGGGCCAGACGCTGCGTGACGTGATCAAGGCGAACGGCCCGCTCAGCCAGCGAGACGCCGAACAGGTGATGCTCGGCGTGCTCAACGCGCTCGAATACTCGCATCACATGGGCATCGTCCACCGCGACATCAAGCCCGGCAACATCATGATCTCCGAGCAGGGCGTGGTCAAGGTCATGGACTTCGGCATCGCCCGCGCGCTCGACGACTCCGCTGCAACGATGACCCAGTCCCAGGGCGTAGTCGGCACCGCGCAGTACCTCTCGCCCGAGCAGGCTCGCGGCGAGACCGTCGACATGCGCTCCGACCTGTACTCGGCCGGCTGCGTGCTGTATGAGATGCTCACCGGCCGTCCGCCGTTCACCGGCGACTCGGCTGTGGCGATCGCCTATCAGCACGTGTCGGAGGTGGCGACGCCGCCCAGCACGCTCGTGCCCGGCCTGCCGCGCATGTGGGATTCGATCTGCGCGAAGGCGATGGCGAAGGATCGGCAGAACCGTTACGCGACGGCGGCCGAATTCAAGAACGATATCCTGACGTTCATGAACGGCGGCGTGCCGGTCGCGGCGGCGTTCAACCCGCTGACCGATCTGGCCAACGTGAAGGCCCGCAAGGCCGCGGAGCAGCAGGACGGCGGCGCTACCGTGCCGATGAGTGCTGTCGGCGCGGGTCAGCCCACGCAGGCGTACAACCCGGCGACCGGCCAGTTCGAGATGGTGCCTCCGGCGCAGAACCCGAACGAGGCCCTGGCGGTCAAGTCTCGCGCCGAGCAACGCGCGGAGGCGGCCAGGCAGAAGCGCAAGAAGAAGATCATCATCGCGTCGATCATCAGCGGCGTGGTGCTGCTGGCGATCATCTTCGGCGTGATCTACACCATGAGCCGCAAATCCGCCACGGAGATGGGCACCGTGCCCACCATCACGGCGACGATGACCAAGGCGCAGGCGAAGGAGAAGGTTACCTCGGCCGGGTTCAACTTCGTTGAGATGCAGGATTCGGGTTCCGGTGAACCCGCCGGCACGTTCACCAAGCAGTCCCCCAAGGGCGACACTCAAGCCGTCAAGGGCTCGGACGTGAAGGTCTGGTTCTCCGTAGGCCCCAAGTCGGTGACCGTGCCCGACCTGAGCGACTACACCCAGGAGGATGCGCGCAACGCGCTGGAGGAACGGGGCTTCAAGGTGTCGTCCGTCACGAAGACCGCCGACAGCGCCACCATCGAGAAGGACAAGGTCGTGAGCACCGACCCGGCCTCCGGCACGTCGCAGCCCAAGGGCACGACGATCACGCTGTACATCTCCTCGGGCATGACCAAGGTGCCGGACGGTCTGGTCGGCCAGCCCAAGGACACGGTGCTGGACAAGCTCTCGTCCATGAAGTTCCTGCCGGTCGTCGAGCAGGAGGCCTCGGACAAGGTGGAGAAGGGCTCGGTGACGCGAGTCAGCCCCGGTTCCGGAGAACTGGTGCTGCAGGGCTCGCAGATCACGGTCTACGTGTCCACCGGCAAGCCGCAGGTCAGCGTGCCCAAACTCCTCGGCAACACGATCGCCGAGGCCAAGGCCACGCTGGGCAGCGACTTCACGCTGAAGGTCACCGGCGACGCGACCGATGATGCGGTCATCGAGACGCAGGATCCCGCGGCCGGCACGCAGGTCGACAAGGGCAGCACCATCTCGGTCACCGCCAAGAAGCCCACCACCGAGGATCCCGACAACAACGGCAACGGCGGCACGACGACAGGTGGGAACTGAACCGCCGGGAATGGCCGTGATTGCCATTGCGGTGTGACCGATCGGCCGCCTGACGGCCGGTAAGCGCAACCGGCATGCGGGGCGGGTCGATCGGCCAGACGGGCGGCCCAGCCGCGCGGTCTACACACATCGGCCCAGAACACATGATGGCCCGTGGCATTCCTCATGCCACGGGCCATCATCGTTGTCATGCGCGTCACGCGCGGCGCCACACACACGTGCGTGTCAGCGGTTGACCTTGGGCTGCAGACCGATGGACTTGGCCACGGCGTTGGTCTGCCCGCAGACGGCGAGCCAGTTGGCGAGCAGCCGGTAGCCGTCCTGCGTCATCACCGATTCAGGATGGAACTGCACCGCATACATCGGCAACGACCGGTGCTTGATGCCCTGAACGATATGGTCATCCTTCGTCCACGCCGTCACGACCAGGTCATCAGGCACGGTGTCGGGCTCGACGGCCAGCGAATGATATCGGGTCGCGGTCATCGGATTGGCGACGCCGGCGAAGATCTCATCATCGATATGCTCGACGAGACTGGCTTTGCCGTGCATGATGGTGGGCGCGTGGCTGACCGTGCAGCCGAACACCTCGGCGAGCGCCTGCAGGCCGAGGCACACACCGAACATGGGCTTGCCGAGCTTGGCACATAGCCGAATAACGTCCTTGCTGGCCCCAGAATCCGCCGGAGCGCCCGGACCGGGGGAAATAAGCACACCGTCATATTCGTCCAGCACAGAGGCATCTGAGGGGTCTATTGCGTCGTTGCGCACCACATCGACCGTCGCTCCCAAGGTTTTCAGATATCCAACGATGGTGTATACGAAAGAATCGTAATTGTCCACCACCACAATGCGTGCCGAATCCGTCATGACGCTCCTCGTCTCGTTCTGATTATGGGATGGCGCCGGCGAGCGCCGACCGTCATCCCATGCGTTCCCATTATCGCCGCCAACCGGCCATGCCGCTAATCGACCGCGTAATTCGACATGCTTTGCAGGATGGGGATGTTGCTTGCCGCCCATGGGCACGCCCACTGAATCAGCGACACGCTGACGATGAACAGCAGCAGTATCAGCAGCGCCCACCTGATTACCAGCGGACCGGGCTGGTGACGCAGCAGCCATCCGTAGATGCTCGCGTCCGGACGGCGGCGCTTGCCGGCGCGAATCTCGCGCAGCACCGGGTACCGCCAGGCCACCAGGGCCGCGATGTACAGCACCAGGTACGCCACCAGCGCCCACAGCACGATGGGCTGCAGCGTGCCCAGCTTGGACACGAACGACCGGCTCGTGTTGCTGCTGGAGAACGCCACCTTCGCCGAGTTCGACGACGTGGCGAGCTCCTGCGGCACGCCATCCGAGACCTTGGCCCAATAGCTCAGCTCGCCATAGCTGATCCAACGATACGTGGCCGTGGTGTATTTCGGCTCGCACGTGGTCAGTGTGATCATGCGCTTGCTGGGAGGCGTGTTGAGATCCTCCGGGTTAGCGGCGATGACCTCGGAGTGCTCCGGGGCGACGCTCTTGTGTGTCGTGTACTTGTACACGTACCAGTAGTCCTTGGTACGCACGATGATCGCGTCGCCCTCCTGCAGCAGGTCGACGTCTCCCAGCGGTCGACCTTAGCCGTTGCGGTGGCCGGCGACCGCGAAATTGCCGACTGAACCGGGCATCTGCGTGGACGGATAATGTCCCAGACCGTGCAGCGACAATTCGGCCTCGTCCGTGCCTTCGACCACGTTACGCACCCACCCCTGGCCGAACCGGGGCACGTACACCTGTGCGATGAGCTCGCCATCGCTTGCGCTCGTCGGCTGGACCGGCACGTCGCCGCTTTGCGCCTTGGCGACCTTCGAGCTGTCGCCGCCGGCCGGATCGGACCATGACGCCGACTGGCGGGTCTCGACCTGCGTGTGCTCGGACTGGACGCCGGTCCACCACATCTGCCATACCACGTACAGCGCGCAGACGGCCGCCAGCGTCATCAGCACCTCGCCGAGGATCCCCAGCACCGACCACAGAACGCTGCGCTTGGCCGCCGGCTGCGCGAGGCCGCGCCGGGCGTTCGGATCGGGCATCGGCACCGGAGGCAGCGCCATGGTCACTTCCCCGGCGTACTCCGGTTCAGCAGGGGCAGGCGCCTCGAAATCCTGAAAATCGCCTTGAATCTGTTGAGAGTTGCGCGAATGCTTCATTCCTCGCTCCCGTCCTTGACCACGGACGCATACCGCAACGGCTGCAGCGTCGCCGCAGACTGCCCGAACACGAGATCGTCCTTTTTTTCCACTTTCCAGCCCAATCCGAATGCGCTGACATACTCTTTATACAACTTGACCGCGTTCGAGTCGTCCAAAGCCCGAATCATGGCATCTGCGGGGCCGATCGCCGACACGGTGAACGGCGGCGAGTATTTCTTGCCCTGTAATAGAAGCACATTCCCTTGGCAGATCACTGCGGAATTGAACAACACGCGCTGGTCCATGATCATCATCGACTCCGCGCCGCCCGCCCACAGGGCGTTGACAACAGCCTCCACATCCTCCTGATGCACGACGTAATCGTTGATGTTCGCGGCCGAGCCCGAGCTGTCCACCATGTTCTCCCACAACGGGGAGTCGTTCAGGGTCACGGTGATGCCGGGACCGTGCACCGCCGGCAGTATGGTGCCGGAGCCCGCGTCCTCGGTGTCGCTGGGCTTGGGGTCGCTCGTGCCCGAGGGCTGCTCGGAGGAGCCACTGTTGTTGGCGAAATCCTTCAGCGTGTTGATCTGCGCGCTCAGGTCGGTGATGTCCTTCTGCAGCTGGTCGACATGCTCCACGCGCTGCTCCACCAGGTCCGCCGTGTCGGAAGTGACCGTTGCCGTGCGGTTCACGCGCACGTTCGTCACCAGCAGATACCCGGAAAAAGCCACGATCAGGCACACCGCGAAGCCGCCGAGCCACGTGCGCCGGGCGGCGTGCCTGCTGGTGTGTCTGGCCATGATTCCTCCCAGTGTGTTCAACTTTCGAGTGTAACCGCTATTATGATTTTTTAGCCTATTGAATGGAGACTACGCTTATGGCTGACACAGAGCTGCACGAAACCGACTCGGAAGACCAGAAGGACTGGCAGGCCGAGACCGACGCCGACGTCAAGGACACGGACACCAACGAGACCGACGAGGCCGATGACGATTACGGCGTCTCCATGGACAAGGTGCAGGCGGTGCTCAACGCCACCGCCGACAAGTCAGAGATGACCCCGCAGATGCAGCGCATGATGTCGCGGCAGGCGGAGAACACGCGCCGCGTCGAGGAGACCATCAAGGGCACCAAGTCGAACCCGCGCTGGTTCGTCCCGCTGTTCTGCGCGCTGATGATCATCGGCCTGATCTGGGCCGTGGTCTACTACCTGTCGCCGAACGGCACGTGGCCGATCCCGGGTATCGGCGCTTGGAACCTGGCAATCGCCTTCGCGATCATTATGGTCGGATTCATCATGACGATGTGGTGGCGCTGAGCGGCGAGATCCCCTCGCGGCAGCCAGCTCCATATCGACGGTAAGCGACGTTACGGTTTGGCGGTGGCGCGGCATGGTGCTGCGCCACCGCCAAACTGTGTTGCTGTCATACCCTTTTCGCGGTTTCACTGCTTCACGGTGCGGACGATGACATGACGGCCATCGACGGATGTCGTGCCGAACAGATACACATCGCCGCCGTCTGCCAGCTTGAGTTTCCTGCGCAGCTGGACAGCGGTCAACGGGAAGTTGCGCACTGCGATATTCGCCCTGTCGACGCCCGCTAGAGCCCGTTTCAGCTCTTTCTTGCCCATACCCGCGATGGTTTCAATGACAAATCCCCGGCCGGGAAACTGCGGCGCCGGCGTGCCCGATATCAGCAGGTGGCTGTTCGGACCGATCTGGCGCATACCATAATGGTCCTCCAGCAGCGCGAAACAGCCGCCCTTCATCAGCGAAGCGTTCGGCTCGTACAGATACCTGGGCTGTTCCGGAGCGGCGTGTGGCGGCTCTGCAGACCCGCCCTGACTGCCTTTTTCTCCTGCGGCGGCGAGGACCACACCGTCAGAATCCGCGCCGGTCTTCATGTCATGGACGTATCCGAATACGTCGCCATCGTTGACGCAGATCACGCGTATGGCGTCGTGCGAACCGCGGTCGAGCACCAGCAGCAGTTCCTTGCATTCGTTGCCTGTGGAGACGATATGCACTTCGCCGACCGAACCGTTGAAGTCCGCAACCGTCTTTCGCCAATCCAGCATCGGAGACAGCTTGACCATGACGTGCGGCGAAACGGCCAGCAGACGGTCTTTCAGCGCGAGTACGTCCGGCGTGCAGTCGGCGATGGCATAGGTTCGGCCGCCATGCGCGTCACGTCGCGCGGGGTCGAGGTAGATCAGCGCGATGGGAACGGCTGTAGCTGAATCGACTGCGGCCGAGTCTGCGGAGGCGGCGCGGGAATCAACGACGCCGCGCAGCCAATCCTCCGCATCGCCGTTGATCACATCCATGTGCGGGAGTCCCAGCGCCCGGAAATTATGAGCCGCGAGCTCGCACAGGTGAGGCTGGCGCTCCACATAGACCGCCCGGCTGAATCCACGCGCGATATACGAGCAATCGACGCCGAATCCGCCGGTCAGGTCGACCATCGCACCGCCGGCGCCCGCTACGCGCCTTGCGATGCCGGCCTTGTACTGCGCGGCGAACTGGGAAGAGCACTGTTCCATGGAGATGTGCGGCGGATAGACGATGCCGTCGGTCTCGGCCCATTGCGGCAGCTTGCGGCACGCAGTCTGCCAGCCGGCGATCTGGTCGAGCGCGAATGGCAGGTCAAGCCCGTCCACGCGTTTGGCGCTGAGCGCCAGGTCGCGCACATCCTGATTGCGGTGCGCCGCAATGAACCGACTGGTCTGAGACGAAATATCCATAGTGTCATGGTATCCCGGCAGCGTCATCGCGCCCCGGCTTCGAGACCCGTAACGGATGCTCCGCAAATCAAGTTGTGCACTGTCTATCCACCGGTTTTCCCCATGTTATCCACATTATTCACATACTTATACACAATTGTGGATAACTCTTATTCGCATTGTGCACATTGTCCACAATGTGTCAAAACCCATTATTTCCAACATTGTTAGAGCTCACACGGACTTATTCACCATAGTTATCCACGAGTTATACCCAACTTATACCCAAGTTGTCCACAAAGTTCTCCACATCATGTGGAAAACTACACGCATGTAATTCACATTGGTGCGACGCCTTCACCCTGAGCCATTCTCCAGTGCCCCGCCCACCCCACAAAAGTCCCATCACAAGCTCGGGGGCGGTGACGTTTTGTTGGACTTCGTTGTCTGTATGGTTGTCTGGCAGGTTATCACATGTGTTCAGCCGACGAGCCCCAGCTTGATGCGCCTGTCCATGATGCTCATCCCGTACTCGGTCTTGATGCGTTCGTCGCGGTACCATGTCATGTACTCGTCGAGCATCGTCGGCGAACCCGTCGACCGTGACGCCCGTGAAGTCGCGCTTGTGGAAGAACTCCTGCTTGAGATGGCCGAAGAACCCCTCCGCGGCCGCGTTGTCCGGGCTGCAGCCCTTCGCGCTCATCGAGCGGATCAGCCCGTGGCCCTTGCAGATGCGTATCCATTCCGGCCACTGGTAGTGGCAGCCGCGGTCCGAGTGGATGACGGGCGCCTCGCCGATCTCACCCCTGTACGAGGAGTAGCGCCTCGCGCTCCTGGACACGGGCACGAGCTCGTGCCGGGCCATCAGGCGCATGACCCGTTTGGCGGACACGACGACGCCCACGCCCCTCAATTCCAGGTGGACGCGCCTGTACCCGTAAGGCGCCTGCTGTTCTCGAACACGCCGCACCGGGTGGGACTTTCACCGGGTAAGAGGCCAATCACATGATGTACGTCAGAGCTGGATTGCTCAGATTACAGACCAGCACGCCTGCGACGATCAGCGCCAACACCACCGCCCCGTACACCATCGTCCGGAACGTCAGGCTCTTGCCACGCAACGCGTGCACGCCGGAAACCAGCAGCCACGTGAACACGCCGCCGACGATGAATCCGCCTACATGAGCCTGCCATGCGATGCCGCCCACCAGGAACGGCATCAGGAAGTTGACCGCCATCCAGACCAGCATCGAACGGATATCCTCTCCGATGCGCCGGTACACAACCAGCATCGCCGCGAACAGGCCGAACAACGCGCCGGACGCGCCATAGGCACCACCAAGCCACCCGGTGCCACCCGGCCACAGCGCGGCCCAGGACATCAGCCCAAGACCGCCGCCCAAACCGGAAAGCACGTACAGCGCGAGAAACGGCCAATGCCCCATCATCTTCTCCAGCACCGGCCCCACGCTCCACAACGCCAGCATGTTGAACAGGATATGCAGCACCGACTTCGGCGAATGCAGAAACATCGACGTGAGGAACATCCACGGTTGTGCGACCGCCGTCAGCGGGTCGAACCGGCCGTAATAGATCATGGTTGCGAGTCCAAGAGGCCAGAACAGGCTGAACACCATCTCGACAACCCACACGGCGACGCACGCGATGATGATCGCGCTGGTGAACACGGGGCCGTTCGACCGCCACTGATATTGAATCGCCCGCTTGGAGAACAGGTTGTGCGCCGACGGCGCACCGGGAAACAAACTGAATCGGCCATTACTCATGTCATCTACTGTAGCGGAATCGCATCTCCTCGCCGGACGGTGAAACAACACGCTCCCGGCTCGTCGTGCGCACCGCCGGCAAAGCAAAAGCATTCCCGCACGCAATCGCCACATTTTTGGAATTAAGATGGAACCCAGAGTTGGTTTTGAACGGGCAAGCCAACCAGGATTGGGAAAGGAGCCGTCATGGAGAACAAGTCTTCAAACGGTTGGAAGTTCTTTGCGTTGTTCTTTGGTGCGCTGCTGGCCGCCGTGGTTGGTCTGTACATCTACAAGCAGCAGAACCCGGATTATGATCCGTGGGAGGAGCCTTGGGAGAACAGCTCGTCCCCGGTCGACCTTGGCCTGACCAAAGACGCCGACAAGGGCGACGCCGATGAGGCCGAAGCAGCCCCGGAAGCCGCCTGAGTTCATTTAACAGTCAATCGTTGTAGGCACACATGTGTCCGCGAAAAGAGCCTGCCTGCATTTCGCAGACAGGCTCTTTTCGCATATTGTGCCGCATTGAGGCTCTGGATGGCTCACTGCATGGCGATTCCAACTTTGCCCCTCTTCGTCGAGACATGCCCCACCGCCGCCACGATCGAAAAACGGCAGCAACGTATGCGGTGCCGGCAAGCTCAAAGCATCGTATTCGCAAAGCAAGACGCCGGTTCCGAACCTATGCGATGGCAATACCGACACCGCGTGGAGCGACTGGCAGTCCAAGGGCAGTGTGAAGCCCGAGCCTTGGGTGAGCTGGACGTTCGATGAGGCGAAGACCTTGGATTACGATCTTCCCGGATCGTTGAACATCGAGACTCAGGCGTATCCGCGTCGTTCGCGGTCGCGATCGCGTCGAATGGTGACCAGCAGCCGACCACGCCGAGCAAGCCCGGTGATGGCGATGCTTGCAAGCGGCTTCCTGCTGCTAATCGCCGCAGTCGCCGTGTTCGCCATTCGCTGCGCTGCGCAGTGATGTAAAACAAAATTCGCCCCCGCCAGCGGGGGCGAATCACGTTACACGCCGTCAGTCGGCAAGCGGGCGCAGCCCGTTGGACTGATTACGTGTGCGTCCTCTAGGCGCACCGAAGGAAACGGTACAAAAGTACCGCGACTGAGGAGCAACGACGAGGACGCTCCGCAATCAGGCCAACGGGGAGGTGTGCCAGATGTTGTCGAGATAATCCTGGATCGACCTGTCGGAGCTGAAGTAGCCCGAGTTCGCGACGTTGAGGACGGCCTTGCGGTTCCACTCGAGGGGGTCGCGGTAGAGGGCTTCGATCTCACTTTGGATGCTGGAGTAGGCGGTGAAGTCCGCGAGGGTCATGAACCAGTCCTTGGTGAGCCAGTCGGCGACGAGGGGGGCGTAGGTGTTGCGGTCACCGTTGGAGAAGGTGCCGTCGGAGACCATGTCGATGGCGGCCTTCAGGCGGGGGTCGGCCTCGTAGTACTTGGCCGGCGAGTAGCCATCTTCGTAGAGCTTGTCGACCTCGTCGACGGTCATGCCGAAGAGGAAGAAGTTCTCGGCGCCGACACGCTCACGGATTTCGACGTTCGCACCGTCCAACGTACCGACGGTGAGGGCGCCGTTGAGGGCGAACTTCATGTTGCCGGTGCCGGACGCCTCCTTGCCGGCCTGGGAGATTTGCTCGTCGAGGTCGGTGGCTGGGATGAGGTGCTGGGCGAGGCGGACGTTGTAGTTCCAGGGGAAGAAGACGTGCAGCTTGCCCTTGACGTCGGGGTCGTTGTTGACGACGCGGGCGACATTGTTGATGAGCTGGATGGTCATCTTGGCGAGGTAGTAGCCCGGGGCGGACTTGGCGCCGAAGATGACGGTGCGGGGAAGCACGTCGTCGGCGGAGACGCGGCCGGACTTGATGTCGGCGTACTTGGCGATCAGCGCGAGGATCTTGAGGGACTGGCGCTTGTACTCGTGCAGGCGCTTGACCATGGTGTTGAACATGGTGTTGGGGTCGAGGTCGAAGCCGTATTCGCGCTTGGCGTAGGCGGTGAAGTCCTCTTTGTTGGCCTGCTTGACGGCGGCGAACTTCTTGACGAATTCGTCGTCCTTGGCGAGGGGTTCGAGGCCCTTGAGCAGTTCGAGGTCGCTCAGCCACTTGTCGGTGCCGAGGCCTTCGGTGATGAGGGCGGACAGGCGCGGGTTGGCGAGGCGGATGAAGCGACGGGGGGTGACGCCGTTGGTGACGTTGGTGAACTTGTCGCCGTAGAGGTCGGAGAAGTCACGAAGGGTGACGTCCTTGAGCAGTTCGGAGTGCAGTTCGGCGACGCCGTTGACGTGGGAGCCACCGGCGGTGGCGAGGTATGCCATGCGGACCTTGGGGTTCTCCTCGTCGGTGACGATGCGCATGCGCTCGATCTTGGCCTTGTCACGGGTCTTGGTCTTGAGTTCGGCGAGGAAGTGCTCGTTGATCTCGTTGATGATTTCCATGTGGCGGGGCAGCAGTTCGGAGATCAGCTTGGCCGGCCAGACTTCCAGCGCCTCGGGCAGCAGGGTGTGGCAGGTGTAGTTGAAGGTCTTGGTGGTGATGGACCAGGCGGTGTCCCAGTCGTAGCCGTACTCGTCGATGAGGATGCGCATGAGCTCGGGGATGCCGATGACGGGGTGGGTGTCGTTGAGCTGGAAGGTGATCTTGCTCGGGAAGGTGGTCAGGTCGGGCTTGCTCTGGCCGGGGTAGAACACGCGGATGGCGTCGTGCAGGGACGCGGCCACGAAAAAGTACTGCTGTTCGAGACGCAGCGCCTTGCCCTGCGGGGTGGAATCCTCCGGGTAGAGAATCTTGGAGATGTTCTCGGCCTTGACCTGCGGCTTGACGGCGTCGAGGTATTCGGACTTGTTGAAGGTGAGCAGGTCGAATTCGTCGTAGCTCTTGGCGCTCCACAGGCGCAGCGTGTTGACGCGGCCGGATGCGTAGCCGGGGACCATGTAGTCGACGGGCACGGCGCGCACGGACCAGGCCGGCTTCCAGATCTTCTTGCCGTTCTCTTCGACGACTTCGCCGCCGAAGGAGACCTTCTGGGAACGGTTGTAGTCGATGTGGCCCCAGGGCTCTTCGTTGGTCAGCCAGTAGTCAGGCTTCTCGATCTGCTTGCCGTCCTTGTCGAAGGCCTGCTCGAAGATGCCGTACTTGTACTGGATGCCGTAGCCGAACGCGGGTACGCCGAGGGACGCGAGCGAGTCGATGAAGCAGGCGGCGAGACGGCCGAGGCCGCCGTTGCCGAGGCCCGGCTCGTGTTCGACGTCGATGACGTCCTGCGGCTCGAAGCCCAGGTCCTTGACGGCTTCGTCGAACTGGTCGATCATGCCGGCGTTGAGCAGTGCGTTACGCAGCTGCTTGCCCATGAGGAACTCGGCGGACAGGTATCCGACGGCCTTGGTGTTGCCATTGACCATGTCCTGCTGGGTCTTGAACCATGCGTCCTGCAGGTAGTGGCGGACCACCAGCGAGGAGGCGACGTACACGTCGGCGGGGGTGGCCTGCTCGACGGTGACGCCTTGGCTGTACTTCAGCTGTTCGCGGATGCCGTCCGCGAACTCGGCGGTCGTGACAGGCGACTTGGGTGCAGTGATTTCAGTCATGTCTGACTCTCTTTCCGGATTATGCTTCCTGTGTTATTATGCGACGGCTTGGTGACCACGCCAATAAGTTCCGGTGAACGCTGCGTAACGTTATGCAATCGTTTGCAGAAACATGAAATATCATACAGGATTTGCCATAAATACGCCAAATCGGCCATATATCAACCACATTTTGAGACGACAGAAAACGTTGCCACGTTGGAAAACAACGTATTGCAACACCTGACGAAAGCCCGATGAAACACTTTTGCAGAAATGCAAAGCATCCGAAACCGCACCGAGAACCGCCGGCCGATGCGAAAAGGCAATCGTCCCCCCGAGAGGCACAATGGAGTCATGGCCGCAATTCGAGAACGAGACATACCCGCGGGCGAGCGCGCGTGGCAGCAGTGGAACGACGCAGCGCAGCGACTGCGCGAGGACGGGGCGGACTCGGAGTCCCTGATGCCGGCGTTGCCCCGACCGACATGGGCGATGGCGGTGCGATACACCTTATATCTGCTGGAGCGCAAGGCGCCCGGCCCCGGCGTGGAAGTGCGAGTCGCACCCTGGGGAGCCGTGAAGATCCTGGATGGCCCGGCGTCCGACCCGCACAATCTCACACCGCCCGATGTCATCGAGCTCGACCCCGAGGTGTGGCTCCGTCTCGCCGCCGGCATCACCACATGGTCCCAAGAGAAGGACGCAGGGCGCATCACCGCCGTCGGCGAGCGCGACGACCTGAGCGACCTGCTGCCGCTCTGACCGGCCGCGGGCGCCCGTACTTACCGGCCTTCCGGCATGGGCGGCACCGTCGGGCTGCCGCCCATGCCGACGCACGACAATGCATCCGCCACCCGCGGCGCCTACTCCTTGACGTAATACTGCGCCTGCGCATGCCACAACTCGTAGTACTTGCCGTTTTCGTCGGCCACGAGCTGGTCGCGCGTGCCATACTGGACGATCGCGCCATGGTCGAACACGGCGATGTCGTCGCAGAACTTGCACGACGACAACCGGTGGCTGATATACGCGGCCGTCTTGTCGCCGGCGATGTCGATCTTCTGAGCCTCGCCGCCCGAGACTTCCACGCCGTTCTTGTCGAGCTCCTTGTACAGGGGCGTGTCAAGTCCGTCCGGCAGCGTCTTCAACCGGTCGCCGAAGTCGGCCTTACTCAGGCAGTCCATCACGCGCTCACTGCCGTAGTGCGCCGCTGGAGGCGCCAGGATTTCGGCTGCTGGCGGGTCGAACTGGTCGCCGACATGCCGCGGGTGGATTGCCCGAAGTGCGGGGTCGTGGTCGCGATGGTGTCGTGGGCCGAGCCGGGCAGCCGGTTCACGCGCGACTTCGAGTCGGAGTGCGCGTGGCCGGTGAGCGTCGCGAACCAGAAGACAGTCGGCGGTTTCCCGCATATCGTATGGAGGACCGCGGGAGACATCGCCCGCCGGGTCGCCGAACGGCTCGGAACGGCGATGCCCTCGCCGTTCGACGGCCTCGCCGCGATCGGCGTGGCTACAATGTGTTAGACAGTCCGATGAGGGACGAATGATATGAGATTGGAGGCCGACGATGGCCGGCCCGAAATATCCCCCGCCACTACGACGAGGCGTTCAAACGGCAGATCGTGCAGTCGTGCGATAGCGGCAAGCCATCCCGGGGGATCAGGGCCGAGTACGACATCGCGCGATCGACCCCGCGGTGCCGGTATTCGCACGAAGGCAGGCATGATACGGGCCAACTCCGCCCGCTACCCGATATCAGCGCGATGCAGGATGACGGGCGTTCCCCGCTCCACCTACTACTGGATGACCGGGCATCCCGGGACGGAGCGTGCGGATTGTGTTTCTGCAAGTTGGTGTCCACAGTATGGGCACTTCTTTTCAGCAGCGTAGGCGGCTGGTTTCCAACAGAAACCGCACTGTCGGCACCCGCCGCCCTTTTCTTCCTGGCTATCTGGTCATGAGGGCGTGCTCGCTGCGGTAGGAGCCTCCCTCGAATCCGGTGAGCCTTCCGTGGCGCACGGTGCGGTCGATCGGCATGTAGCCGAACTCGTCGATGACCGGGAGCCTCGCCCTGGCGATCTGCCGGAGCTCCGCGTCGAGCCCCCCCCCGTTTCGCGCGGCGCAGCCGCATGAGCAGCCCGGTCGCGGTGAAGAACCCGACCGGTATCGCGCGCATGCACGCGAGCCTGCCCAACGCGACTGCGAGATGCGTCTTGCCGGTGTCGACGGGCCCGTAGAGTACGAGATTGAATTGACACGCCATTCTGGACTACTTCAATTTGGCAAAACACACATCAGCACGGTGTACACCACCAGGTCAGGGAACACGGCATGCTTCCCTCGACCGGCACGGTCGGCGGCTCGTACGACAACGCCATGGCCGAAAGCGTCAACGGCGCGTACAAGACCGAGCTGGTATGGCGGCGCAAGGCCATCAGTCCGTCGC
>OAUH01000886.1_pt1 | contig 14654 bp, 14 predicted proteins | sample 1495121 | NCBI WGS metagenome assembly OAUH01 (sample SAMEA2580006, study PRJEB22360) | human gut metagenome | reverse complement strand
TATGATAAAATCTCTAAAAACCAAAAAGCCTTATACTCCACTGTTCCGGCTTGGCATACCCCTAAGATTCCCCCTTGTCCTAAAGTATGTAACATACACACCATGTACATCAAAACCAGACGTAAAAGATCTATGCCATAATTTCGTTCATATTTCATCTAATTTCTCCTCATTCCCGTAAGTAGATTTATTATAACATATTTTTGTTATTTATTATATAGCAGAGCTAAGAAACAACATCTCTGGCGCTCAGAGATACGCTTATACTTTTTGGCGTTAACTAATTCATCATCCTCTTTTGATAGATTTGGTTGTGGTGAGTTAATTTTATCGAACGTCTATAGACCAAGTCTATTTTCATGAAATTGATTTTACGAAATTAATTATACGTTATCCTAGATACTTATTTATAATTGAAGTATACCACACACCTTCTAACAAATGAATTCGCAATTGAATTTTGACATTGACAGATTGATAACAAATTTCAGTAATAGGATTCAAAATAGGGATAATACAAAACAGCAGGCAATCTTATAGACTACCTGCTATTTAAAATAACTCATATTATATTCCATCACTCGAACTCCTCGGCGGATAACTTGAACTAGCTGTTTATCTCTGATTTTTAGTGGATTTATTATCCATATTCTTTAAAAAATGCTCTTGTATTTGTACCAGTCCAAATTTTTAGAGCCAAAATAGAGCCAGCCAGAGCCACCATTTTTTCCTTGTCTGCCCTATTCTACATGGTGCTAGCACCATGTAATTATTACGCCAATAAGAAAATCTATCTGCGCTCCCTCAATTTCTCCAATATCGCCATAACGTCCGGCTGCGTTGGAGTGAATTTAATACCACGCTTCAACATACCCATGACTTTTCTCGCTTTCTGCTCAATTTCTCTGGCAGTATGCTCACTTGTCAACATCAGATGATTTCCGGCGATTGTGTATTCCCGTTCTATGTATTCCTCTGTTATCGGAAACATATCCTGTATCAGAAAAGCACTCTCCCGGCTGTCGTCCAGTTTGACGATATGGAGAATGTCACAAGGTTTCCCAGCTTTTTCTTTTTTCTCCATAATCCGGCTGTATTTATCAATGCGGCTGGACAACGGTATCATCCAGTATATCCCGGTACTTGTATCTTCAAAGCAGTAATAATGCGGTCTGTTTCCTGACTTATTTCCTTTGAGATACGGGTCTGGCATATCTTCAAAAAATTTGTCCTTAATAATGTAAAAGCCTGTTTTCTTCATTTGCCTGCCCTCATTACGGAAAAGTCCCTCGCCTTGCGGCGAAGGACTATACTTTCAACCCAACCATTTATATACCGCATATTGGTCAGCGGTAAACTTTCAACCCGACCATTTATATACCACATATCGGTCAGTGGTAAACTTTCTTTGTACTTACATTCTAGCAAGCGCAAAGAGGAACGTCAATAGGGCTTTCTATTAAAATTATATGCACTTCGAGAAAAATTATGCTGATTTATAATTTTAATGTCCCCTTATAATTGACACGCATTAGGGGCAGGCATTACCTGCCCCTATGCTTTTCTTTCCTTTTCTGCTGTTTCAGTTCAAACCGCCGCTGTTTCTCTGCTTCCCGTTGTTCCCGGCTCACAGCCTTACGTTCAGTTTTCAACTGCTCCTGCTGTAATTTCAAAGCTTGTTGCGACTTCGTACCTATCCCAGCACTCTGTACCTGTTTCCGCACTTCTCTTTGTACTCGTTTAGGATTTCGACCAGCCTCTTTTACATCAGTTGCCACAGCCGGACTGAATCGCAGCCGATAGTAATTTTTCAGAACAAAATCGTATATCTCGTAATCTTTCGGCTCCGCTCCAAACGTAACCTTACATACAGATAGCTTTCCCTCCGATATGCGTTCAAACACGCCTATCCAGAATGGTTCCTCAAAAAATACTGTCAGTCTGCCCGATACTTTGTCCATAACAATTCCTCCTTAAAAATTGTACTGAACAAAGAATGGACGACCCAAGGAGGGAGGGCTACTTACACCAAAGCGGTGCGGCCGGACTACCTACCGGCTCTATAAGAGATATTATCCCTTACGTTGTGTTTTTATCTCTGCACTCTGATTTTAGCATATTATCAGCAATTTTGCCACAAGAAATAAGGGACACAGCCGCCGCCATACCCCAAATTCCTACCATTCCAATGCTCTCTCGATTTTCAGTTTCTGCCCTTTCAAATCGTTCTGTTTTTCATACAAGCTGTCACGTTCTTTACAGAGTGATTTCATGCGCTCCAACTGCGCCCTCACTCCCTCCCGGCAATCCAGCTCAATCCGCTTATATTCTCCGGTCAGACTGCGTATCTCATTATTATTTGATTTTATCTGCTCCGACACACATATCCAGTCAATCAGATTGTGTACTTCCATATCCGTATCATACAAATCTGTTTCCGAAAGGATTTTCGCACACAGCCGAACCATGACTTTTTTCTCCATATCTGTCACTTTATCAATCCCCCTATCTGCTCATATCAGATGCACGTTTCGGACGTTTATTTGCCTGTTCTGCCCATTCCAGAGCCTTAGATTGCTCAACTATCGACTGCACCTGTTTTCTGCCAAAATAACGCTCTAAACGCCCCAAATCCGCCGTTTTTTCCTCCAATCGTTCAATTATGTCACTCTGCTCCATGACCTTATCTGTCAAACGGCTGATCTGCTGTTCCTGCCGGGTAACTTTATCTTTCAGTTTCTTCCCCTGTTCCGCAAGCTGAACGCATTTAATCGTCAGTGCTTTTATCGTTTCTTTCAATTTCTCCACAAGTGGGAAGGCTTTTTTATGCTTATAAGCCTTTGCAGACATCAACGTCGCCGGTTCTGGCAACTGCCACTTCTCGTCCTCGTCATAGGCATGTATATTCCGTTCCATAACTGCCTTAGACTGAACCATTTTCTCAATCTCCTGTTGCATTTTTTTCTGTTGCTTCTCCAATTTCTCATTATCAGACAGCAACTTTTCTTTGTCCTCTGCCAGCGTCGCCGCCTGCTCCTTCAGCAAATTACTTGTTTCCGAAAGTTCCGATACTTCCTGCCGGATTGCTTCGCCCTCCTGCCGTATCTGCTCTGTTTCCTGCTCCGCTTTCCTCTGCCTAATCTGAATATATGATAAACGCTCTTTCCCGTCAGAAATAGATTGCTCCAGTTCCGCAACTTCCTTTGCCCGTTCCCTTTTCTCAAAATCCAGAACGGATAAATGCTTCTCATGCGTGCCTTTCTTCTCCCATTCAATCCCATGTTCCAGCATGACAGCGGCGAGTTGTTCTTTCTCATAAGTCACCCACTGATTTAATTCTGTTTCCCGTCTTGTACCGCCTTTAAATCCAAGAGCCGCTAACGCCTGCTTCAAAGATACTCTTGTATCAAGCCCACGCTTGCTCCCTGTCGTATACGGCACAAAATCAATATGGAGATGCGAGGAAGCTTCATCCATGTGGAGGTAGGCGCTAAATACTCTCAGCGTAGGATTCCGCCGCTGGAAGTCCTGCATATATTTATCCAACACCTTTGCGGCAAGCTGTCCGTACTCTGTCTTTGCTCCCATATTGTCCTTATCCCCAATTTGCAGGATAATCTCATGGAATAGCTTCTCCTGCTTGCCGGAACGGATTTTCTCATAATAATCGTCAATCCGGCGGTCACTTCTGGTCTGTTTCTCATTGTACCGGGCGAGTGCTTCGTCAAACAATTCGTGATATACGTCTTTGAGATTTTCGTTACAATATTCCACGTTCAGATAACTCCGCTCCGGATCAGTGTTCTTTGCATGAAATTTTCTGCTATTATGGTTGACAGAACCTTTTCCTGTCATAAAGCTGATTGTTCGCTTCAATCAATATCCTTTCTCCCTTTCCGGGTAATCAGCGCCGGATACAGCGCATAGGCTTTGTTACTTTCGCCGAAAGTAACGCAAAAGCACTTTCGACAGCCGTTCCGTCCATCAAAATCTGCCTTTGCGCTCTGCCGAGGGCTTTTCCGTCCTACGGACGGGGCGGCTGTTCCCGCCGCTTTGCTTCCGCCGCCATAGCTTTTCGGATAGCCGAAAGTACGTTTTCCACCGTACATTCCTCCCATCCGCACAGCCATACCAGCGTCCGCATTTCTGCCGCAGTCAATTCCACATCTCCGAATATTTCATTGAATGCGGCAATCCTCCGGGCTTCACTCTCGTAAAAATATTTGTTCACGTTTCTTGTTCCCCATTCCGGCTGTCGTATCATATTCGCCCTCCTTTTCAAGACCGCAACAACGCAAGGTCTATATCTTTTGCAACCTTGCAGACACCAAGCCCGCAAATTCTATATACTCTGCATTGTTGCGCTGTTGCCTTATTCCGGCTTGATTTTATCCAGTTCCCAATACCACGAATTGTTTATCCGCTTTGCTCTGATACCCAATTCCTTTTTCGCATTTTCAAGTGTCCGTCTGGATATACCCTGTTCCTCTGCAAGATTGAAAATCTCATTGCTCTGCATAGCATTGTTTGTTTCCGCCACTTCCCGGAGCAGACGCTTCGCCTGTTCCAGCTTATTCGCTTTCGGAGCGATACCGCCCAACACTTCATCGGCGGTAATCTCATAATCTCCGCGCCACTGAATAATGACAAAGAATCTCCGAGCCAGTGAAAACCGTCCTCCGACAACTCAAAGGCTTTCGGGTGTCCAAACGCCGCCAGATTGTTTTTTATCTGGACTACCGCCCTTATATTCGCTTCGCCCTCCACTCTGCCGACCAGCAGGACGCTCCTTGCCACCGCAAAGAAATCAATGGAACCCATGCCCCGGTATGCCGCCTTATTTCCAGCCGCTTTGTTCATGTGCCCTACAAGTACAATGGCACATTGATATTTCTCCGCCAGAGCCGCCAGCTTCTTTGTCATATCCCTTGCTTCATTTGCCCTGTTCATATCCATACCGCCGCCGAGATACGCCTGTATCGGGTCTAAAATCAGCAGCTTCGCCTTTGTCCTTATGACCGCTTCTTCCAGACGTTCATCTATCATGGAAAGTGATTTTATGCTCTCGTCAATGACGGAAATATTTTCACAATTTGCTCCTGCCGCTTCCAGACGGGGCTTAACCGTATCTGCAAGCCCGTCCTCTGCACTCTGGTAAATCACATTCAGCGGCTCCGTCAGCTTCATTTCGCTGTCCAGACCCTCGCCTTTTGACAGTTTCGCCGCTATGTTCAGCACAAGCGTTGTCTTACCGTCCCCCGGATCGCCTTGTACAATCGTCAGCTTTCCATAAGAGATAAACGGAAACCACAGCCACGCCACCTCCTGCGACTGTATCTCCAACATTTTAATCATCTGTAATTCTGTTATCGTTTCTGCCATAATGTCCTCCGTTTTTGAAAAATTTCATTACCGCCGGAAGAAACCTCTGCTATACTTGAATTGTGATTATTGATAACAGAGGGTTTCCAGTTATCACAGCCCTAACAGTTGCCGCTGTCAGGGTTTTTTCTTCGCCTTGCCACAGATACTTTGCACCGTCCAACATCCAGAGAATTGCTTTCAGCAAACATTCATAGGCTTCCTGCAAATCTCTGATTTCTTCGGAAGTAATCCCCGTTTTTTTGCTATCAATTTGCTCCGCCAGTTCCATCAGCCGATTCTCCATTTCCTGCAACCGTTCCACAATCTGATAAACTGTTTCTTTCTTGCCTACCACGCACACTCGGTTATAAATGCAGGACCGGACAAAATAATCTTTTTTCTTCATGCCGCTTGCGAAAATCTTTGCTTCGATTTCTTCCCTCTCTCTGGGAGAGATACGGAAACTGATTGTTGGATATTTGTGTGTACCGCTCATTCTTATGCACCCTCCTTAAATTCTTCATTCAATAATTTTGCCATTTGTGTCTGCTCTGTCGGAAACATATGAGCATAGCGATAAGTAATATCTACACTTTCATGCCCTACTCTGTTTCCGATTGATACTGCCGAGAATCCCATGCTAATAAGTAGCGATACATGAGAATGCCGCAAATCATGGATTCTAATGCGTTTTACTCCCGCCTTCTCCGCTCCTCTCGTCATTTCATGGTGCAAGAAACTTTTCGTCAGATGAAAAATACGGTCAGTGGGAAGAATCTCTTACAACCTGCCGATATAATCTTTCAATTCTTCACACAAGAAATCCGGCATACTCACATTCCGTTTGCTTTTCGGTGTCTTTGGGTCTGTAATCACATCTTCGCCCTCTAACCGCTGATAGGATTTTGTTATCCGAATGACTTTGTTGTCAAAATCAATATCCTGCGGTGTAAGGGCTAACAGTTCGCCTAACCGTAAGCCGCACCAGTACAATATCTGAAACGCATGATAGGAATATGGTTTGTCCTTTATCGCTTCAATGAATTTCAGATATTCTTCTTTCGTCCAGAAAAGCATTTCCTCCGCTTTCCCCTTTCCCAGCGGCCCCGCTTTTACAACAGGATTGCTTTTCAGTTCGTAGAACCGTACCGCATGATTAAACAATGCGCTCAATTCTGATTGCAAAGTTTTCAGATAAGTCGGAGCATAGGGCTTTCCTTTTTCATCACGATAAGAAATCTGCTCATTTTGCCACTGGATAATGTCTTTCGGACGAATATCACGCATTTTCTTGTCTTTAAAATAGGGAAGCAGCTTTGTCCGCAAAATATGCTCCTTTGTCAACCAGGTATTGTGTTTCAGCTTCGGTTTCATGTCTCTTGTATAGGCTTTTACAAAATCCTCAAAAGTCATATCCAGCTCTGCCGCTTCTTTCATACGGAAATGCCGCTCCCACTCTATTGCTTCCCGTTTGGTCTTAAACCCTCTCTTGACTTTCCGGCAGTTCTTACCAGTCCAGTCGTAATAATGAAAAGATACATACCATGTTCCACTCTGTTCGTCTTTGTACGCCGCCATATTCTCACTCCTTTCAATTCGCCTGCGTTATACCATAAAACTTTTCTTCATAGTATTTTCTGCTCACCCGTCCAGCAATTGTGATAAATCCTTTCGCTTCCAGCTCTTCGTTCATCTGCCTCACCAGCTTATAAGCAAATGGTTTGGAAACACCTAATTCTTGAGCCACTTCTCCGGCCGTTACAAATAAATCATTTTTCAAATACACGTCCTCCTTTTTATTTTTAACTTTTTTGTTAAGTTTTGTATTTTTAGTATACTTAACATTTATGTTATTGTCAATAACTTATTTGTTAAACTTATCTTTTTTATTAAATTTAGCATTTTTGATAAGTTTTTGTTGCCGTATTATTTTAGGTATGCTACAATGTAGGAAACGGGATAACTATTTTCACAGGAGGACTTTATGGAATACACGATACGAGAAATGACGGTAATGGAATATCCTCTATTGAATGACTTTCTATACGAAGCTATTTTTATTCCAGACGGTATAAAGCCGCCACCGAAAAATATTATCGCTTCTCCCGAATTACAGATTTATGTTGACCGCTTCGGGGCATCAAAAGCTGATTTCGCATTAGTCGCAGAGGTTGAGCAAAAAATCGTTGGTGCTGTCTGGGTACGCATTATACACGATTACGGACATATTGATGATGAAACGCCCTCCCTTGCCATCTCTCTATACAAAGAATACCGGGGACAGGGGATAGGAACTGATATGATGAAAGAAATGCTATCTTTGTTGAAAACACATGGTTATAAACGTGTTTCGCTTTCCGTTCAAAAGGCTAATTATGCGGCTGAAATGTATCGAAAAATCGGTTTTGATATTGTACATGGACACGAAGAAGAATGGATTATGGTGTGTAACTTGTAAAGTTTAAGGAAAGGACACAAAATTATGATACTAGGAGAACGAATTAAGAGAATCCGCACATTTCGGGGATTAACACAACGGGAACTAGGCTTGAAGCTAGGATATGAGGAACGCAACGCTGATGTTCGTGTAGCACAATATGAATCCGGTTATCGTGTTCCCAAAAAAGATACTCTCATGGAAATTGCCAGGATTTTGAATGTCAACTATATCAATTTTGTTACCGAAGCCCCCGGCTGCGCCGAGGACATTATGCAGACTTTTTTCTGGCTTGACGAGGACAACCGCAACACCTTTCATCTGTTTCAACTTGTCCGTAACCCCGGCAAGTGCAACGCTTCTGATGATAAGTCTCTTCTGTACAATGATAGTGACGAATGGCCTGCTCATGCCCCTGTCGGTATGTGGATTGATTATGGTCTGGTAAATGAATTTTTGCGTGAATGGTGTCTGCGGAAAAAACAGCTAAAAAGCGGAGAAATTTCAGAGGACGAATATTTTGAATGGAAAATCAACTGGCCTGCTACCAGTAGTAGTGTTGATGAAAAGGGAAATGATAAAAAAAATAATAGTTTCCAGTGGAGGGGAAAATTATGAGTGAAAATCCAAAAGTATTTATTTCCTATAGTCATGAAGATGCTCTATTTGAACAAACTGTACTTAATTTTACCAACAAACTTCGGTCAGAAGGTATTGATGCTAATATTGATTTATACGAAGAAGTGCCTGCAGAAGGTTGGCCACGTTGGATGGATAATCAAATCCGTATTGCCGATTATGTTTTAGTTGTCTGCACAAAATCATATTTTGAAAAATGCTTGCCCGGAAACGCTAATGGAAAAGGTGTTTCTTGGGAAGTTAATATAGTGTATCAATATATTTACGACAATTATAGCGAAACAACAAAATTTATTCCTGTCTTTTTTGACGCAACAGATGAACAATATATTTTAACTCCTTTAAAACCTTTTACTTATTATAATGTCGGAACAGATGAAGGATATAATAAACTATATTGGCGATTACGAGGTGTATCTTCTACCCAAAAACCACCGCTTGGTAAATTACGACCTTTACCAGAAAAAGAACGAAAAACAATGTTTTTTTCATCACCAATAAATCTTGAATTATGGAATAAAGCCAAATGGAAAGGTATGCTTTATTTAATGTACCCTTATCAACCACCAATTTTAGGAATTATGTATACCGACTACTCTGCTGGTGTACAAATCTTCAAAGATTGGAAAACCGATTATCCTGCTAAAACAATAAATGATAATTTAGAGATAACCTATATTGAACCACCTTTTTCTAAAAACAATTATGTCTATTCAGATAAAGATAGGAATTATGGAAAAGGATATTGGGTTCATATTGGTCCTAACATAAACAAATCTATTGAACGGATGGACAATATTGGTATCCCTCTCCAAGAAGGATTTCTAGCAACTTTATGCCGCTATCATTGGATGGATGAAATGAATGGTTCTCATAACCGTACTCTTTTCAAACAGATGTATGAAAATTTTAAAAGTTTTTCACTAATTCCTGTCACATTAAAAAACCATGACTTACCTATAACCGAAGATAATTTAATTTTAGGCATGGAACATAAAATAGAAATGAATAATATAAAATTTGTTGAAGGAATAAACGTAGGCGAAAACGATATTTATAAAGTAGTTTTAAATCCTCCATCTGAAATTTAGGTATCAAAAAGGTATCACGCCATACACTAAGAACCGGAAAGACCGCTATTTATGCGGCTTCCCGGCTCCCTGTTTACTATTCAAACTCGCAAAATCAAATCTAATTCTATACAGTTTTGTATAGGATATTTGGTTCTATTTGATTTTATATGTTTCCAACTGTCATATCTCTATAGTCTGTTTCTGCTAGTGTTATCAATTTGTTATCATGGAATTGTTATCAATATATTATCGCATGAATTTCTGCAACATACATAAATAGTACTCTATTTTTATGCATATCGTACTATCATTTATCGCTTTTCGCTTAACCGGAATTCCATACACTTCATACTGATCATCATATTGCCAACATAAAAACTGCCCATTATCTTTCTTATTACATTTTTCAACAGCATGCCCCCGTTCAATTTTATTTAAAGATTTTTCTATATTTTTGCAATCTGCATATTCAATATACAGTTTAGCCTTTCCTACATACTTTGATAGTTTCCCTATAAAATTTCTATCAGCCCCCCAATCATCCAAATTGTCTACTTTCAATATTACGCATTGCGCATCCTTTCCAAAAAATTCTAGTAAAGTCTCTTCTTCTCCATCCATCAACTTTCTCGTAGAAAAAATATGGGATAGATTATTGTCTTCATTTTTAGAATGTTTGCCTCTTCGAAAATGCTCAACTTTTAATAAATTATAAAGCTCTTCATCTGGTTCAAAACAGCAAACGGGATATTTCTCACGCATTCTCTTCTTAACAAAATGATTTTTGAATATCTTTTTTTCGTTAATTTGACGAATGATTTCATCTTTATATGCAGCCAACAATTCAGTATATTTTTTTCGAGCAGCAGCAACATCTATTTCCAAACTATTACTACTAACATAAACAGTTATCGGGATTTTCAAAAAGCATACGAATAAATCCTCAATGCTATCAATTGTCAAAAGTTCTTGAGTTTCACTCCCAATCCTATTAATTCCTTCCCCTTGATTATATTCTTGATCAAATATTTCTTGAATTTCATCAAAACACGCTCTTACCGCTTTTATATCATCTGAAAGAATGGAAGGTTGTAATTTCCCATCATTGTACAAAACTTTTTCTGAAAATTGATATAGCGAAACGTCACTCAAAACTTTTCCAAGCAAAGAATCCATATAGACGTCTTTCAAAATATCTTGGCTTTTTTCTACACGTTCCAGTTTAGCCAATGCCTGCTCTCCCTTTTTTAACAGTTTACAAATATCCGAAGATATTGAGATTAAATCTTTCGTATACAAATCTGCTAATGTAATATCTAAAAACTGCCGTTTCAGCCCTAAAATTCGAGCTATCTCATTAACTTGATAAATACCTGCTTGTATTATCTGAAGGACTTTTTCCTCGACAAGATTTAATTTAATAACTTTTCTCTTTGTTATTTTTAATGTGTATTTATATATCGGAATATACACTTCATCAGCAAATAAAAAGTCATATCCCCCATTTTGTTTTACTATGTTCACAAACAATCTATTTATTAGCTGTTTCAAAATAATTTGCCCCCACTGCACTGAATAATATCACACTGGTCATTTTCGTTTATATAATCAATAATCTCGACAAATTTATTATCCTGATCATCAAAATTATAGAAAAAATCCATATCTCCACATACTAGCAATAATTCTTTTGCTCTTGAAAAGGCAACATTAATACGTTCCTTTTCTTTTTGGAACCCTATTGAGTCACGAGTACGAACCGTACTATATATTATTATATCATTTTCTCTTCCCTGAAAAGCATCTAACGTATTAATATCAATCTGAGCAATTTTGTCTAGACCGCTAGCTTTTATTGACTTTCGTAATAAATCTTTTTGTCCACTATATCCAGTTATAATTCCAATATCAAGTCCCTCTAATTCATTGCTTTCCTTTAAATCAAAAAGAATTTCCAAAATAATCCTTTTTTCCTCTTCATTTATATATGAACCACCTTTTGTCCTTTTTTGCATTCTCCTACTATTTTGAGAGGTATCAAACCATATTATTGATTTTCCCCGATATCTGTATAACCCGTGCTGTCTATCCTTACTATCACATCCTGTATCTATTATTCCGTTGTAAAACACTTCACTAATCAAATTTCCAATGGTATCAATCATCCTATATTGCGTTGTTAATATCTGCTTATGCGACTCTGGCAATGAATTATATAATATATCAAATAATCTATAATCTGGATTTCTTGTTAACTCTGCCAGCGTAGGGGATAATTCCGCATCTGCATATGCTGGTAATTGGTTCTGATCTCCCACCAATATTATTTTTTTTGCTTTAATAATAGAAACCAATAGTTCTGGCGTTGTTGCCTTAGCCGCCTCATCTATAATGACATAATCAAACGACATATCTCGTATGATTTCATTTGCCAAAAAGCCAATACATGTTCCAGCAATCACAACAGCACTTCGTATCATCTGATAATCTAAACTATTTTGATCAATTAATCTTTCTAGCCAATCCTCCTGGATTCGTCGGATATTCTTCCATTTTTCTTTTTCATGTAAATCATCCAACTTTTCCACCAATTTTTCCTTATCCCGAATATAATCTTTAACATTATTTTCAATTTCATCAACCAAATAATTCCTATGTGCTTTTACAGTGTATTTTTCGGCAATATTTGTAGATATATTTTTATCTGCTCCAATTCTAATTACTTCCATTTGATTTCCAATAGTTGCCGATAATCCCTCTAATATATTATCCACGGCAGTATGTGATTGCGATACAACAAGTATCTTAGGACTATCAATCATTTTCACTGTCCTTTTCATTATCTGCCCTATAATCTCTTTAATAACGGAAGTTTTACCTGTTCCCGGAGGTCCTTGTATTAAACATATATTCTCCGTATTTAAGGCCTTAATAACTGCTTGCCTTTGAGATTCATTCAATTTAGGATTAAGAAATGTCGGATAAGAAATTGTAGATATTTCTTCCGGCTCATCAAGCGATAAAATTACATCCTTTAAGCTCCGTGCAGAATATTCATCATTTTTCAAAGCATATATTGCCTTAAATTGTCTTCTGTACGCAACAGTTTTTGCCCTAAAATCTTCTTTAATTTGTATTTTTTTGCGCAATAATCCACGGACTGTTGGCTTTAATCTGCCATTAGGTATAGAAAATACTATTTTTACAGCATTTTCTTCGCAAATCACATCTTCAAATGTTCCAACTTCCGTATATATTTTTCCTGTTCTTTTATCAGTTTCTATAACAAATCTGGTTAAGGGATCTATTTCATCTATAGACCTATTTATACAGTCTGATACATCAATAATAAGTTGATTCCCATCCACAACATAATCTGTATATTCAATAATAGCAGATTTGCCCTTTTCTGTTTCTACAGATTCCGTTAATCCTTTTTCCCAGCCACCAAAAAGTTTATCGAATCTCTCTTCTTGAATCCTATATTGCTCATTGTTTTCTTGATGATTTTTAAACATAATCACCAATTTATTATTATCAAGTGGATCATAGTTTTTTCCATTACTACTCATAACAAATGTCAGTTTGCCTTTTACTCTAAATCCACGTTTTATATTAATATTTCTTCTATCGGCAGTAACTTGACCAATATAAACAGCAACAAACATATTCACTTGTTCATTATAAATGCACTCTATAACTAATCTCGCCCCTGTTATTACATATTTGTTATGGCGAACATCATAATACCCATAACAAGTTTCAAATTCTTTTTTTAAAAAAGAATTTGTGAATTGAACTAGTGTCATCTTTTCTTCAACGACTGACTCTCTTTTCAATCCTTCCAACTTATGAAAATCTACAGAAATACAAAAACTATAATTTGATGTGTTTAATTTCCCAATCAATGTTTCAAACACATTGATAACATCCACCAGAGACTCCGGTCTATCATCAGGATCGGTCTCAAGCAATTTTAACAACATATCTTTCACTTCTCTTCTGCCTGACCATTCCTGAATTGCGTTCTTTATATTACAGTTTAAATTTGATTGTGCTAATAAAATTTCTCCCATAACTATACCGAGAGAATAATAATCACATTTTTCTGTTATTAACCGTCCATTAATCAATTCCGGAGCTGAATATCCTTCAGAAATCATAGGCATTGTTGTTTCCGAATCAATTACCGTTTTTATCTTACTTGTTCCAAAATCAATTAAGGTAATTTTGTTTTTGTAACAATCATAAATAATATTTGACGGCTTAATATCTCTATGAATAACACTATTTGAATGTGCTTCGTGCACTGCATTAAGAATTTGAAGGCAAATTTCATAACGTTGTAATTGCGAATATTTATCCCAGTTAATATGATCCAATGTGTCTCCCGGAACATAATCCATCAAAATTCCACCATAAACTGTATTTCCCCGTGGATAAAGTTCAGTACTAATATCCCATATTTTAACAATACCTTCACATGCATTTAGTACTTTTAATGCTTCTATTTCTCTATGAAAAATTAAATTTTGAAGACCTCTTTCTATCCCCGGAAAACATTTTAATACATACATTTTTTCCTTACCGATTGGAACAACTTTAAATATCAAATTTCCCCAAACTGATGATGTATGCAGTACTTCTATAACCTCATAATTCATGATTATCTCTTTTTCTTTTGACATAAATGCCTCCAATAATATATTGGTTCAAAATATTATTCAATCCCCCGAATTAAATTCTACCAGTTTCTCCCAATCAATGCTTCCGTCCTCTTTACAAAAACTGTTAGAAAATTCTCTCACAAGCCTATTTGCAGCTTTATTATAGCTTTCCTTATAGTCAGCCACATATTTTTCCGGCATAGTTCCCATATATCCGATAATCTTAATATAGAACTCTTCATCTCCGGTCAATTCCGCCCAAAACCGTTTTCCTGCCAATTCCTGATACATTTTCGGCTTTCCTCTGCCGGAATCTTTCTTTTTCCCATAACAATATCCGATATACGCTTCATAACGGGCTTTCGCCTGCTGTGCCAGCTTTGACGCCGCCATAAAGTTCTGTTCCTGCCGTTTCTTACTGTCGGCATTGAACACAGACGGGCCGCTCTTCACTGCAATAGCAGAAATTGTATT
>OAUH01000884.1_pt1 | contig 14690 bp, 17 predicted proteins | sample 1495121 | NCBI WGS metagenome assembly OAUH01 (sample SAMEA2580006, study PRJEB22360) | human gut metagenome | reverse complement strand
TTCTAGAATCTATAATCCTAAGTCTATAAACTCCCCTGAAACTTTAATCTGCCAAAACATCCCTTTAGTAGCTTTTAAATCAATGCCTGTTTTTAACTTGTCAAAACTCACATCATAAAATGGTAATAATACCTGTAATGATGCTAATTTTGCTTTCATAGTAATTAAATCTTTACTTAATTGCCCGAATATATTAGTATCGGATATCTCCTGTAAATTGGAAATACATGCCTGAAAGTCTTCATTCTGAATACGTTCACACGTATATATTTCAGACAAATAGGACTGTTTAATACAACTTAAGATTGATTCAGAAATGAATTCAGGTTTTTGTAAGACTTCATACATTCCCAACAAAAACAACGCCCAAAATATCTCCTCTACATAATCGGTAAAGAAATAGATACCGAACTTCTTTTCATCATGTGTAGAAATCTTTAACGCCTCAGATAAAGTATCCCCCTCTAATTCCCGTTCTATTAAGGCAATCCAACTACTGTATTCAATATCATCTAACGTATCATTTAATGCGGGTATAGGGATTCTACGAGCCATCCACTCATCAACATCCTCTAAACTCATCCCATCACCAATTATATTTAACAGTTTATCGGACAGATGTGCTTTTCTACACATTAATCGAATTAACATACTAAATATGTAATATTCTAGAATGGTCAAGTCAATATAATTTCGTCTATATGCCTTAACAGCACCCAATATAAAGACCATTAAAAATGTATCTAAGCTTTTTTTACTTTTAAAATAGATCATATTTATCCCTCTATCCACTAATTTATTCTAGCTTAAAATCTATACGTTCATCATTAACCCGTTTTACTTAGTGAATTATAATAGTCCATTATCCATCAGTAACCCCAACAAAGTAAATATTGCAAAAAATAAGAAGATACTCAAAATAATCCTTACTACACGTCTCACCATAGGCTTAGCTGAAGTAAAAGATTCTGTACTATCATGATTACCAATCAACTCAGGAATACAAATAAATGCAATTAAAAATCCTATAGCCTGAATTGTACCTTTAACCTCATAATTGATATTATATAAATTCACTAAAGAATCAAAAAACTCCATTTATCTACTAAATCTCCATATAATTAAGATAATACATACTAAATACAATATTTACATTACCTATCTTTTTCTAATTTAACGATTATAGCCTTAGTCTTTATATCTCGTATGATTTCAATTTCAACCTTATCATCTAGATCATATCCTATGAGATGGCGCTCGTTTACTTTGCGCCATACTATTTTTTCTTCTGAAAGCATATTCTTCACTGATTCCAACGTAACACCTTCATATATGTTTTTAAAAACATATATCTGTCCATTTCTACCTGTAGCAAAGTGCTCCTCACTTACTTTATACGTAGATATACTTGCTAACTTTTGTTCATATACTCGTAGTTTTTGTATTTGCTCCGGCCTTTTAATATACGCATGTAAAGTAACAAGTCCCATTATGAAGAATGCCACCAAGATAAAACCAATATAAAATTTAACCCTAAAAGGTGTTCGTTCTAATATAGATTTTACACCACTCCATACTTTCATAATGCCTCCTATAAGACTAGTAAATATTCAATTCACTTCTATAATTCAATTATATGTTAAACTAGCGTATACCACCAACGAATATTTTGTTATGTTGCGGCAAAAAAAAGTACCATCTATCAAGGGACGACTTATGTGTCGTTTAGCCCCAAATAGATGGTACTTTTTATAATTAAGTTAATTAAATTGTTTAAATAAACATGTTCCACTCAATCTACAATGTAGTATAGCACTACTTTATATTCCGTCGTGCCGCCAGACTACCAGCGCTACTAGCTAGGCCCGCTCGATTGATATGTGGGTTCCCATGTTTGTACGTCTTTGGCTTGCTACCTTTATCTTCTACCTTTGATTTCTCAAATTTAGCAAATAGGTTATCAAGCTCGCGCAAAAGAACCCGTTTTTGTGAGTCTTTCAATTCAAATACATCACCTTTATAGGCGATGTATTTATTTTTTAGTACAGGACTGAGGTCATAGATGGGCTCGTGTTGTTCTCCATTTACATCCAACAGCTCATCCAAGGTCAATCCATAATAGCGAGACAGGGCACAGAGTGTATCTAAATCTGGTTCGCGATACCCTGTTTCGTAGTTTGAAAGCGCCGCATTACTGATACCTACGGCCTTTGCTACTTCGATTTGGCTTTTGCCCATGCGCACGCGAGCACGCTTTAAGTTCTTGTAAAACTGCATGTTCATCACCTGTATCGATACATAAACAACTACAAACTATAACTTCTTATAATAATGTATCACTGATTTTTTTGAAAGCTTCATCAGCAACGGCTAATGTGCGTTCCACTTCACTGCTCTTATGGCAGATAGATACGAAATTACTTTCATAAGGACTTGGCGCATAGTAGATACCATGGCTCAAGTTATGATGGAAGAACATTTTAAATTGTTCTTCGTTGCAAGATGCTGCATCATCAAAGTTCTTAACTGGTTTGTCAGTGAAGAAGATGGTGAACATAGAGCCTACTCGTTGTACTACAACAGGCACATTGTATTGTGCCGCCAATCTTTCAAAGCCTTCGCAAAGGGCAATCGTCGTATCTTCTACTTGTTTAAACACCGTTGGATCCCGTTGCAGAATGGAAAGCGTTGCCAAACCAGAGGTAACGGCAATGGGGTTACCACTCAATGTACCAGCTTGGTAAATAGGACCAGCTGGAGCAATTTGGTTCATAATCTCACGAGATCCACCGAATACAGCGAGTGGCATGCCACCGCCAACGATTTTTCCAAGGCATGTGAGGTCTGGTTTAATCTTGTAACGTTTTTGAGCACCGCCGCTGCTAGCACGAAAACCGCACATAACTTCGTCGAAGATCAATGCAGCGCCGTGAGCTTTAGTCACTTCGCGCAAGGTTTCGAGGAAACCTGGTACTGGAGGCACACAGCCCATATTACCTGCTACAGGTTCCACGATGATAGCCGCAATGGTATCGCCCATATCGTCGAATAATTTACGAACCGCTTCAGAATCATTGTACGGCAATGTTATGGTATTCTCTGCTACGCCTTGAGGAACGCCAGGGCTATCCGGCACGCCAAAGGTAGCAAGGCCAGAGCCAGCTTTCACCAGGAGCGCATCACTATGACCATGGTAACAGCCTACAAATTTTACGATGCGATCGCGACCAGTATAGCCACGAGCTACGCGCAATGCACTCATGGTAGCCTCTGTACCAGAGTTTACGAGGCGGATAACCTCCATAGATGGCATGAAGGCTTGTATCTTTTTAGCCAATTCTGTTTCTAATAGTGTAGGTGCACCGTAGCTAGTACCGCGAGGAATAGCCTCTTGCAGGCTCGCGATGACTTCAGGGTTCGCATGGCCCAAGATCATAGGTCCCCAGCTCAACACATAGTCGATATATTCGTTGTTATCGATATCATAAATACGGCTGCCGCTGGCACTGCTGATAAACGGAGGGTTAGATCCTACGCTGCGATAGGAGCGAACAGGGCTATTTACGCCGCCTGGCATATAACGTTTAGCCTCGTTAAAGGCCTTTTCAGATTTACCGAGTTGGAACATAGTTCCTCCTTATTGTTGTAACCATTTAGCAATATCTAAGGCATGGTACGTAATGATGATTTTAGCACCAGCACGCTTCATGGAAAGCATTGTTTCCATAACGAGGCGTTCTTCATCGATGAGACCAGCCGCAGCAGTAGATTTAACCATCGCATATTCACCGGATACATTGTATACTGCAACTGGCAATTCATAGCGGTCACGCGTTTCACGAACGATGTCCAAGTAGGACAAGGCCGGTTTAATCATGATAATATCTGCACCTTCAGCGATGTCGAGTTCGATTTCTCTGAAAGCTTCTAAACGATTAGCCGGGTCCATTTGATAAGATTTGCGGTCACCAAATTTTGGCGCAGAATTAACAGCTCCGCGGAACGGACCATAGTAAGCAGATGCGTATTTTGCCGCATAGCTCATGATAGATACATTGGTATAACCTGCCGCATCAAGGGCTTCACGAATAGCACCTACGCGACCGTCCATCATATCGGATGGAGCCACCATATGTGCACCAGCTTCTGCTTGGCTTACCGCAACTTTACAAAGCAATGGTAATGTTTCGTCGTTCAAAATTTCATGGTCATCGATCATGCCACAGTGACCGGTAGAGGTATATTGGCACAAGCATACGTCAGAAATAACCAAAAGATTTGGTACGGCTTCGCGGATGGCTTTGATGGCTTGTTGTACTGGTTGGGACATATCCCAAGCAGAGGAACCTTGCTCATCTTTATATGTAGGAATACCAAAGATTTCTACACCACGCACACCAAGATCATAAGCCTCTTGAGCTACTTTCACAGCCTCGTCAACAGACAAGTGATATTGACCTGGCAATGTGTCGATTTCTTTTTTAATACCTTCACCAGGCACGATAAATAATGGATAAATCAAATCAGTTACGTCGAGTGTCGTTTCGCGTACCAAATCACGCATTTCTGGATTGATACGCAAGCGGCGAGGACGGTATGTTAAATCGTACATGTAATCCTCCTAAATATCCTTTATAATAGCATTTACTAAGCCATCTGTTGTATATACATCGCTGATGATAGCCGGTTTAAGACCTGCACTCATAGCCGTAGCAGCCGTAATTGGACCGATGCAAGCCACTTTAGTTTTGCCTAATAGCTCTAGTGCATTGTCGCCCAATAATTGGATTGTATTTGTTACAGTAGAGGAGCTTGTGAAGGTAATATAATCTACATTGCCTTCTGTTAACGCTGTTACTAATGCTTCTTGTTGAGATGTATCTTGTGTCGTTTCATACAAACGCAAGATATCTACATTCATATCGCGGTGACGCAAGCAACGTGGAATCACATCGCGTGCTACCTTTGGTTGAATCAACAGTACAGAATCCCCTGCATTGAGTTCTTCTTCAAGAGCCTCTACAGCAGATTCAGCCTTGTAGTCTACAGGAATGATATCCGGTACGATGCCGTATTTTTGAAGTTCACGAGCCGTAGCACAGCCGATAGCCGCCACTTTAGAATTACCTAAAGCACGTGTATCTTTGCCTTCTTTATATAGAGCATCGAAGAAGTAGCGAACGCCTTCACCAGATGTGAATACGATACATTGGTATTCTTTTGTATTGTTGATGATGCGTTTATCTTCTTCAAATAATTCCAATGGAGATGTTTTTATGGCTGCTGCTTCCACTACATTAGCACCTTGAGCCGCTAATTTTTCGCGGAATGCACTTGCTTGGGAGCGAGCGCGTGTGACTACGACAGTTTTACCGAATAAAGGTTTATTATCGAACCATTGTAATTTTTCACGAAGGTTGACAACATCACCTACTACGATGATAGCTGGCGCTTTCAATTGAGCCTTTGCTACATCTTCAACGACATGTTCAAGGGTAGAAACTAATACCTCTTGTACTGTTTTTGTTCCCCACCGAACAAGCGCTACTGGTGTAGATGGTGCTCGCCCATGAGCCATCAATTTTTCCGCAATGACAGGCAAGTTACCAACACCCATTACAAAGCAAAGTGTATCTACCGCCGTAGCAAGGCCTTCCCAATGGATACCGGATACCGCTTTTGTAGGATCTTCATGACCTGTTACCACCGCAAAGGATGTAGCCATAGCGCGTTGTGTTACAGGGATACCCGCATAAGCAGGCGCTGCGATAGGAGATGTTACACCTGGCACGAACTCAAATGGCACACCGGCTTCGCCAAGAGCCATCGCTTCTTCACCACCACGACCGAATACGAGCGGATCACCGCCTTTTAATCGCGCTACAATTTTGCCTTCTTTACCTTTTTGGACTAATAGCTCATTGATTTCCCATTGATGCATTGTGTGATCTTTACACTGCTTACCAGCGTAAATCAACTCTGCGTCTGGGCGCGCCCATTCTAACAAATGAGCATCCGCTAAATAATCATATACAATTACATCTGCCTTTTCGATGCATTCACGACCTTTTACAGTGATGAGTTTAACATCGCCAGGGCCCGCACCAATTAGATATACCATACCTGTCATTTTATGATTCCTTCCTCTATGAGAGCATCCACAATACGTTTGCCCCCTTCTTCGTATAAAGCTTTTGCAAGGTTTTTCCCAAGAATTTCACCTTTTTTAGCAGGGCCAGAGATTTCCCCTTCGTACACAGTTTTTCCATCGAGGGATGCAATCATAGCCTTTAAAGTCAATTGACCTTTATTGATGGTGCCATGTACGCCCATTGGCACTTGACAACCACCATTTAATTGACGCAAGAAACTGCGCTCCCCTTCAACGGCATAACGCGTTGCTTCATCGTTGATAGGATCCAACATGTCAAGCATCTCCGTATCGTCGGCACGACACTCGATAGCGAGAGCCCCTTGACCTACGGCAGGAATCATTTCATCAGCCTTGAAGACTTGTGTGATTTGGTCTTCTAAACCTAATCGTTTAAGCCCTGCTTGAGCCAAGATAACACCATCTAACTTTTCCGTTTCGATCTTGCTCAAACGAGTCTGTACATTACCGCGAATAACCTCTACCTTTAGGTCAGGTCGAGCATGCAGTAACTGCGCTTGCCGGCGTAAACTGCTGGTACCAACGCGAGCTCCTTGTGGCAATTTGTCTAGTGTTTTATACACGGGACTCACCAGCGCATCATAAGGCACTTCACGAGCAGAAATAGCCCCAAGAGTGAGGCCTTCTGGCAACTCTGTAGGCATATCCTTTAAGCTATGTACGGCGATATCGATATCGCCTTTATGCATAGCCTCTTCTAGCTCAGCAGTAAATAAACCTTTACCACCAACTTGAGCCAGTGGTTTCTCTAGGATACGGTCACCCTTTGTATTAAAGTGAACTAGCTCTACCGTAATATTGGGGTACAGACGTTGTAATTCTGCACTAATATGTTCAGCCTGCCATAGGGCAAGGGCACTTTTTCGCGTGCCGATTCGAATATGATCTCTCATGGCATTAGCCTTCTTTCTCAAGATTAAACATATCTTTGAATAAGTCCCAGTACAGACCTTCTTCCTCCGTACCAGCAATTTCGTTGAAGTGAATCATCGGTTCACGCAACATTTTGCGAATGATCATGCGACTCATCGAGTCCATAACACGGCGCTCTTTATCGGAAATATCTGGTAATTTAGCTAATGCGCGATGTAATTCACGACGGCGAATACGCTCCGCTTTTTCTGTAAGCAATGCCATCATCGGACGCACTGTTAAATAGCTTAATTTATCCAATAGCTCTTCAATAGCATCGTGAATAATAGGTTCTGCCCGACGAGCTTCCTCTTCGCGCTGCGCCTTATTTTCTTCTACTACACTTTCAAGAGAATCAATATTAAATAGATAAATACCGTCCAAGTCTGCCACCGCAGGGTCGATATCGCGAGGCACCGCTATATCGATCATAACGATAGGTTCACCTTTACGAAGAGTCGTAATTTTCTTGGCTTCTCGTTCCGTAATAATATAATGTGGTGCCCCTGTAGATGTGATAAGAATATCCGCATCTTTAGCATAGTCTACAAAGTTATCGAGCTTAACAGCTTTACCATTAAAGCGTTCCGCTAACATTTCAGCCTTAGCAAAGGTTCTATTAGATACGAAAATCGTTTTTACACCCTTCGCTTGTAAATGTGTAGCCGTCAACTCGCTCATAGTACCTGCCCCTAAAATGAGTACCGTAGCTTCAGATAATGGCTTATCTAAGCTATCCTCAGCTAGGTTAACAGCGGTGTAACTAACGGATACAGGCGTATTTGCAATGCCCGTATTGGTACGCACCTTTTTACCAACCCCAATAGCACGTTGGAATAAAATATTAAATATTGTGCCCGTACAGCCTGCGCTATAAGCTTGAATATAGGCTCCTTTTAATTGGCTCAAGATTTGACCTTCCCCCAACACAAGGGAATCAAGGCTAGCAGACACACGGAATAGATGTTCAATACAGTCCCGTTCTTCGTAGAAGAAGAACGCATCTGCATCGATATGATCTGCGCCTTTTAAATCTTTTAATACTGCCAACATGTAATCCTTTGGAAATTCTACACCTTCTAAAGCAGCATAAATTTCCGTTCTATTACAGGTGGATAATATAACGCATTCTGAGATACAGTCAAATTCATAGAGGCGGTTTAGTGCGGAAACTACCTCGTCTTTATCAAACGAGAAACGTTCACGCACCTCTACAGCGGCACTTCTATGATTTAGACCTAATACCACTAATTGCATGGTTTAGTTTCTCCTCTATAATCATCCAATCTCCCTTGAGAATGGCTTCAAATGTTTCTACCGTCAGATTGTCTCGCCAAAATTTCTGTCGAGCCTCTGGAGTAAGAAGCAGTAACTTTACTTCTTCTCTAAATATTTTAAGTCTAGGCATAGCCTTTTGCAACTGACCATAACGATTCATCATATCTTGTCGTACGAGACGATTGATACGCGGGCCTACATTGTTAGCACTAATAGCAATATGAAGATCGCCGAGTTCAAGAGACGATGGCACAGTAAAGCTGCACGCGCTCGGGTCATCACTACGGTTTGTCCACACTCGATGTTTTTTCCCTAGCTCATACAAGGTATCGTTTAGTTCATGATTATCTGTGCAGATAAACAGCAAACTACTCGAAATAATATGCTCTTCGTCGTCCATTGTGAAAGCCCGATCACACCAAGTGATGCGATTTTCCTTTGCCCATTGGCTAATCGTATCCGTTACAGCAGGAGCGATAACGACAATTTGGCAAGGCTCCTCAATAAAAAGCTGCATCCGTCGTTCCGCTACTTCTCCGCCGCCTACGAATAGGATTATATCTTCAGTTGTAGGTTGAAATGTTATAGATACCATGGCTGTCCTACTATATATAAAAAAATCGGCTTGATGGTCAAGCCGATTTTCAACTGCCTACATAAATCGTTTCAGATATACGCCGATACGCCCTTTACGAGAGGTACCTGTAATGGCTTCTACCTTCATTCGGCCACGACCGCGCATGGAAATGACATCCCCTTCTTTAACTTCTTGGGATGCCCCCTTAGCTGGTTGCCAGTTTACTTGTAATAAGCCCGCATTGATAGCACTCACCAATTTAGTGCGAGATACACTAAATCCAGAACTTGCTACCGCATCTAAGCGCAAGGAAGCGACTGTAGTGCGGACTTCTTTAATTTTTTCTTCTTTTGGTGCAATATCTGATAACTCAATAGCCTCTACAGATACAGAAACCATAGCAATTTTCGTAAAGTTTTGAATTACGAAATCAGCCACGCTTTCATCCACCATAATCTGAGCGCCCCCTTGCTGGACGATAACGTCCCCAAATTTGGAGCGATCAATGCCAAGGCCCATCAAGGAGCCCAGCACATCGCGATGGGTAAGCAATCGGAACCGTGGGTCCCAATTTACCTTAAGGGCGCGAATGCCCATGTCCACGGTACCGTTAAAGTCGCTATCTACAAAGGCGATACGGATACGTTCCGCCCCTTCATAGCCACCATCGGTCTTAACGATAATCTGTGGGTAGTTAGCCTTGATTGCGTCTGCAATGACAAGACCTGCAGGGCTCGTAAAATCCGCCACGCGATAGGGGCGACCTTTAACAACCTGCTCAGCCAAGTCAAGCATGCGACGAGCTTCCTCACCACTGCCACTGGCTTCAAAATATCGAATTAATTTACTAGTATCTGCCAAAATTATTTCCCCAATTCATTCGACCGAGCAAGACATGCTACTACGCCGTCTTGGAGAGCACTGCGAAGTCCACCTTTTTCCATGGCACCAATACCGGCAATGGTAGTGCCCCCAGGGCTGGTCACTTGATCTCGTAGTACTGATGGATGATTGCCACTTTCAAGAGCCATCTTACCTGCACCGTACATTGTTTGAGCAGCTGCCTTTATGGCTAGCTGACGTGGTAAACCAATACGAACGCCTGCATCAGCTAAAGCATCAAGGATAACAAACATATAGCCAGGGCCCGCGCCAGATAGTGCGCCTAAGCGATCTAAATCGGCTTCGCTCACCACTGCTACCTCACCTACAGCCTCAAATAAGGCTTGTACAGTACGACCTAGGTCAGTATTCACATCATCTCCAGCAAGTGCCGTCATGCCAGCACCGATAGAAGCCGGTGTATTTGGCATAGCTCTAAACCAGTTAGCTTGTGGAATCGCCGCATCAAGAGTATCTAATGTGACGCCTGCGGCAACAGAAATCATAACAGTCCCATAAGGTACTTCTTTTAAAGTCTCTAACACAGATGGTAACACTTGTGGTTTCACAGCCAATAGAATAGTGTTGTACTCGTTTACATTAGGCAATGTAGTAAAACCCACTACACCAAGCTCCTCTGCAAGAGCCTTACATTGTTCTTCGCGACGCACTAGAATGTGTGTATCACAGGCTTTCAACACACCATGCTGTAATGCACCGCGCAATAGAGCGCCCCCCATTGAGCCAACGCCTATACATAGGGTTTTACCTAACATAGTTATCACCACCATTTATAGAGAGATTATTTGTTTTCCCAAGAATATTCGTTTTGCTCAGTTGTGTTGCTTTCATTGTCATTATAATCAATGGAAATATTTACAGGTACACACATGAAAATGTCTTTACCTACTTTTTCCAATTTGCCATCCAATGCATAGGTCGCACCAGATACGAAATCTACAATACGAGCTGCTTCATGAGGGTCTGTATTTTCAAAATTAATCAATACAGGACGCATGTCGCGCAATTGATGTGTAATATTTTCAGAGTCTTCAAATACTTTTGGTTCAATTACAACTACTTTCATAGCTGTTGGACGTTGTGTCATCGTAGATTGGCCTCCTACCTTGCGTGGATGAAATTCAGATGCGCCGGACACGGGAGCCGCTGTTGCTACTGGGGTAGGTTCAGCTTCGTATTCCTCTTCATCTTCGTATTCGTAATCATCATATTCATAGTCATCATCAGTTCTGCCTAAGAATAAGTTTTTTGCTTTGTCTAAATAATCTCCCAATGCCATTTGGATTTCCTCCTAATACAATTAACGCTTCCGATTATCAGGTAACCCGAACCTTAATAATATACACGTTCCCCAAAAATTGCTGTGCCTACACGAACGATGTTAGCCCCTTCTTCCAAAGCGACCTCAAAGTCATGAGTCATCCCCATAGATAAATATTGAATCTGCCCTTCTTCAAAGTAGCGTTTCATATCCTCAAACAAGGCATTCGCTACGCGAAAGATTGGACGAGCTTCCTGTGGATCATCGAAAAATGGCGCCATACACATCAAGCCCCGCACGCGTACATGAGGCAATGTTTTTGCATAATCTCGTATTTCCGGAAACTCTTCAACGGCCATTCCCGTTTTAGAAGCTTCGCGGGCCACATTGACTTGCAGTAATACATCTTGTATTTTATCGTGCTTTGCAGCAACCTTTTCGATTTCATCTAATAATTTACGGCTATCCACAGAATGAATTAAATCAAACATAGGAACCGCTTGGCGCACCTTATTGACCTGTAAATGACCAATCAAATGCCATGTTAATTGTGGCCCCTTATAGGTTAGCTGCTTTTCTTTGGCCTCTTGTACTCGATTTTCTCCTACATGAGTGACACCGAGCCGTGCGACCTCTTCTACAGCCGACACAGGGTGGTTCTTTGTAACCGCCACTAATAATGCTGTATCTACGCGACCAACACGCGCCATAGCATCGGCCATGCGCTGCTGTATAGCGTGTAGGGATTCTTCAATCACGTGAATGCCCCCTTCAATCTATATATCATAATCATCAAATATATTTGTATAGACTATTCTATTATATAGTATTTAAGGTCAAATGTACATGATTTAAGGCTTATCCCCTCCACAAATTCAAGCATGTATATACATAAAATATCATACTTTATTATGATTCCTGTGAAAGTCGAATTTTATCGGTCTTGTAACATCGCAAATAAGGCCATGCGACCTGTTAGGCCTGCCTCTCGACGATAGGAATAACAGTCTACTTCCGTTACACTATCGGTACCACCAATCGTGATATTCTCTGAAGGAACTCCATTTACAATGAGATCCTCACCAATAAAGTTCCATAAATTGATATAAGCCTTGTCTAATTTATCACCAGGATAATTGACAACATCAGATGCATCTCGGTCTGTCATATCTCTCCAGGCTAATTCAAAGCGTTTACCTAGTTCTATATCTACTTCAAAGGACTCTGGGCCAATACTAGGCCCAAGATATATATAGCAATCTTTGAACTCGGTCCCATAAGACTCTTTCATGGCCTCAATAGTAAGTACTGATAAGCGGCCAATGGCACCACGCCAACCTGCATGCGCCGTAGCAATCGCATGATGTTTAGCATCGTAAATACCTACGCCAACGCAGTCTGCTGTGAACAGAAATAATGGCACATGCGGTAGATTTGTAAATACCGCATCACAATCATCGATGGCCGTATCTTCTCCAAAAGCACCTGCCCCAACAAGGTCTTCTGTGATTTCTACAGCCTTTAAACCATGGACTTGATTGCCACAAGAAATACGATTTGGTTCAACACCTAAATATTTCGCAACAATAGCTCGATTTTCTCGTACGCTTTGAGCTTCATCCCCTACATGAAACGCTAGGTTTAATGATTCATAAGGGACTTTAGATACACCACCATGACGATAGGTATCGCCCATAACAATGGGAAATCGATCAACCCAGCTTGGCGCCTCATAAGACCATGTTCCATGAGGGCCTTTCACATCTATACGTTTTACAGATTGATTCATCTGTTCCTCCTATTTACAAACGCCACAGCGTTTACAACCTGCTGCACATGGAGGGGTATATGCTTCATCGATAGATCGTTTCCATTCCATTTCAAGATAGCCCTCCTGCATGCCCATATCTAAATGGCTCCATGGCAAGAATTCATCAAAACTGCGTTCACGATAATTCATATTATCCATATCCAGGCCAGCAGCCTTCATTTCGGACTTAAAAGATTTACTGCCCCGATCGGCTGCACATGCTGCAATGACAGCGCCTAAGCGACGATCCCCACGAGCGAGAACCCCTTGTATATACGCCTCTTTAGGCGACTCTACGAGAACCTCAATACGGCGATTCTTTTGCAATGCTTTCTTTATATATTGCAGCTTTTTCTCCACTGCTTTTTGGTTATCCATGGCCATCCATTGGAACGGTGTAAAAGGTTTCGGAATAAAGGGATTGATACTGAGCGTTAAACGACCTTTACAGCCTACTTTTTCCATATGAGCCTGCGTTCTCTCCGCAAGACCTACAATAGCCTCAATGTCTTCATTGGTTTCCGTTGGCAGCCCAATCATAATATATAAGCGCATATGCTGAATACCTGACTTTGCAGATAAGGTGGCTGCATTTTGTAAATGCTCTTCACTGATACCCTTATTAATGACGCGACGCAACCGTTCACTACCCGTTTCTGGGGCAATGGTAATCGTCTTTTGTCCACTATCCGCCAGTCCATCCACCACGGCTTGCGTTAATGAGTCAGCCCGCAAGGATGCACAAGAGTAGCGCATATCTTTAGAGCGAATATAATTAACTAGTTCGTCTACCTCAGGATAATCTGAAATAGCGGCACCCATGAGGCCTACCTTTTTACCTAGCTTTTCTGCGCGCTCTACGCCTTCTTTCAAAATGTCCAAAGGACGTACACGCGGTACGCGGAAGCAATATCCAGCCATACAGAAGCGACAGTGCCGACCACAACCACGGGCTACTTCGATGATATACATAGCACCAAATTCAGTATAGTTCGTAGCTACTACCGTTTCACCACCGCTAGTGAGCATTTCAAAGTGACGTTTGATCGTTTTAGGCACGCCCTCAGCAATATCATAGCCTTTAAATTCACCATCTTCATTGTAAATCGGCACATACAGGGATGGTACGTAAACACCCGATACATCCGCTAATTGACGTAAAATAGCGTGACGATCCAAGCCTTCCATTTTTCCATCTCGAATGATATCTAGTACGCGACTGACGATACCTTCCCCTTCACCGATGATAAAAGCATCGATAAAGTCGGCAAAAGGCTCAGGGTTAAAGGTCGCACAAGGGCCCCCTGCAATAACGATAGGGTCAAATTCGGTACGGTCTTTTCCCATGATAGGTACACGGCCATGACGCAACATCAAAGGAATATGGAAATAGTCCATTTCAAAGGTAACATCAAAAGCGACTACATCAAATTGATGCATAGGCCGTTGTGTTTCAACGCTCATAAGGGGAGTCTTAGTCTTATCGTAAGCTTCTAATTCCTTTTTCTCAGGCAAGAAAATCCGTTCGCAAACGCTATCATTTCGCAAATTGATTTCCTCATAAATGATATGAAGTCCAAGATTACTCATGCCCACGAAGTATGTATTTGGATAGACGATGGCCACCTTTTGCCCTGCATGAGGATTTACTGTTACCCGACTATCTTCATCTTTATATAATTCTTGTAATCGATCTATTAAATCTTTACGATTCACTAATTTCCTTTCTATATAAGCCCACTACGAATAGTGGGCTTAATAACATTATATATATTAT